>Ga0272443_10000885_pt1 | contig 49225 bp, 39 predicted proteins | sample SSMAcet12_FD_193581 | JGI IMG/M metagenome (GOLD analysis project Ga0272443, IMG submission 193581) | Marine sediment archaeal communities from Little Sippewissett salt marsh, Falmouth, MA, United States - SSM-Acet-12 | ecosystem: Environmental > Aquatic > Marine > Wetlands > Sediment ...
GAATATATGTTAAACGGAGCTCTTCTTATGGAATCTGTACTCGATCGTCTGCCTGGTGTGCTGTCCGCTTCGTGGGGGGTGCTTCTTGAATCAGCTCCATTTATGCTGCTGGGTTTTTTCTTCGCAGGTCTGCTCAAGGCGTTTCTTCCCGATTCCTTCATTACTGGCCATCTTGGTGGCCGCAGCATAGGAGGCATTGTCAAGGCGTCTCTACTCGGTATTCCTCTTCCCCTCTGCAGTTGCGGAGTGCTGCCGGCTGCGGCAGGGTTGAAAAAGCAGGGCGCAGGGAAGGGGGCTGTAACCTCGTTTCTTATTTCAACCCCTGAGACAGGGATAGACTCCATTGCTGTGACCTGGTCGCTCCTTGATCCATTGATGACGGTTGTCAGACCGGTCGTCTCCTTTGTTACTGCTGTTGCAGCAGGTATAGCTGTCTCATTGAGCGAGCGGGATCATAAGCATGAGCTTTCTGAAGAAGATGAGGACGGACAGGCGAAGCCTTCGACTTCAACCTGCTGTTGCAGCAGTCGGAGCAGCCAGGCAGGCAAGAGCAGTTTTCGTGACAAGTTCAGTGGCGGGATGCGCTTTGCGTTTCATGATCTCCTGGGCGATATCGGGAAGTGGTTTCTGTTCGGGGTTCTCCTGTCCGGTGTTATTTCCGTTTTTATCGATGCAGCGTTTTTTGAGCGATATTTGAGCAATGAGTATCTCTCCATGCTTGTCATGCTGATTATTGCTGTGCCTCTCTATGTCTGCGCGACCGCTTCTACACCTATAGCTGCAGCCCTTGCTCTTAAAGGGATAGCTCCCGGTGCGGTTCTTGTTTTTCTGCTTGCCGGTCCTGCGACGAATGTCGCTTCGTTTTCCGTGGTTGCTTCGATGATCGGCAGGAAAGCTGCGTTGATCTATCTTGCAGTCATCATAACGATGTCATGTATAGCAGGACTTCTGGTTAATCAGCTCTATGTCATGTCGGGCATGGATATCAGCCGATGGCTTGTCGGGCAGCAGGCTCATGAGCCTGGTATCCTGTCTTCGGGGGCAGCAATGCTGCTGCTTGCACTGATAGGTGCAAGCTTTTTCGACAGGAAAAAAGCCTGATCTGCAGGAGCGGCAGGATCCCCGGTCTCTTTTCATGAGTGCTTGCTTTTCTCTTTCCTTGCGGGTAAGTTTGAAAGACAATCGCCGGGTCAACGCCACTGCCGGTTTTTTGCGATCATACATCATGAATCAGAGGAAGCTCTCCCTCTCCTCAAGGAGTTCGTTAATGAAAAAATCCCGTTCAGGAGCGATAATCTTCTGTGTTCTCAGCCTGTTATTATTCAACGGCTGCTCTTCCGGCAAAGAGGCGCTTGAACAGTTTTCAGGTCGCAGGGTTCAGCTGTTTTTTGCTACGGATCGCAACGATACAGGACGTGCGGAGCCCGATTCACGTTTCGGGAGTGAGCGCGATTCACTGCACTATGGAACCACAGTAATCTCTTTTCCTGCCGATCACAGGATTGGGCAGCTTGAATCAGCATTACTGGCCGATGATGCACTTGAACATGTGCTGCTCAAGGAGGTGAACAGTATGTCGGAGGAGCGTTTTTTTGGTCTTCTCACCCAGTCGGTCAACGCTTATGACAAGCAGGAATTGCTTGTGTTTGTGCACGGCTTTAATATGAGCTTTGCAAAGGCTTCTCGTCGTTTCGGACAGATAGTTTCAGATCTTGGCTACAGGGGATGTCCTGTCTACTTCAGCTGGCCCTCAAGGGGGGCGATCAACAGGTATGCGGCAGATAAAACCTGTGTCGAGTGGTCTACGCTGAACCTGGAGTGTTTTCTCGAACAGCTTGCAGTGCGTTCGGGCTCCCGGAAGATCATCCTGACTGCGCACAGTATGGGAGGCAGGGCTCTGACCTATGCATTCAGCTCACTTCTGCAGCGTCGGCCGGATCTTGCAGATCGTTTCGGAGCTCTGCTGCTCTATGCGCCGGATATCGACAGCGGTGTTTTCAGGCGTGATATAGCGCCGGTCCTTTCAGCTTCGGGTGTACAGGTTACACTCTATGTTTCCGGCAGAGATCGGGCGCTGAAGGTATCGAGGCGTCTTAATGGCTATGAGCGGGTGGGGTATGTGGAGGACCGTCCGCTGATTGAGAACGGGATAGAAACCATTGACGTGGGTAATGTGAAGGCAGGATTTTCAGGCCACTCCTACTATCATCAATCACGGCCTGTGCTTTCTGATATGTTCTACCTTATCAATGAAGGGTTGCCGGCTGACGAGCGTTTTTCTCTTGAACCGGTCGATACTTCAGATGGCCGTTACTGGCGGTTCAGGCGGTGAGGTTGGTTCGTAGAACGTATTGCGACAGGCTGTCCGGTTCTGCTTCGGGGCGGCTTTGCGTCGATGGCAGGATAGCTCAGCAGCGTGAGTATTGCAATGGTTAACGATAAGGATATCTGCAATGATTGAAGTGGTTTTATGGGATAATGACGGTCTTCTGATCGACAGTGAAGCGGTGTTTTTTGATCTTACCCGTCAGGTGTTCGCCGGAGCCGGGTATGATCTCAGTGCTCACTACTGGGGAATTGAATATCTGGGTAAGGCCAGGCGCACCAGGGAGGTTGCCGAGGAGTTCGGCATGGCCTCCCGGCTGATCGATGAGGTTATCGAACTGCGTGATCAGCGGTTTTTTGAGGCGCTTCAGCGGCCGTTACCGCTTCGCCCGGGTGTTCGCGATACGCTTGATTCCCTCAGGGGAAAGGTGCGGCACGGGCTCGTGACCGGCAGTCCACGCGATAAAGTTGATCTGATGCATCACCACAGTGGTCTTGAAGGCTATTTCGACGTGATTGTTACCTGTGATGATGTCACACAAACAAAACCGCACCCCGAACCATACAGAAAGGCGATGGAGCGTTTCGGACTCGATCCTGCACGCTGCCTTGCCGTTGAGGATTCAGAGCGGGGACTCGCTTCTGCCCATGCTGCGGGGATCAGCTGTATTGTCGTGCCGAACCCGTTGACCCGCATTCAGCAGTTTAAAGATGCCTATGCGGTCGAAGAAGAGGTTTCAGGGGTGATGAAGTATCTTGGATGAGGCGCTTCATGACGATGGCGGCTCAAGGCTTCAGTTCCGCAGCAAGAAATTTTCCTGTGTGAGAGCCTTGTGCAGCGGCAATGACTTCCGGGGTTCCTTCAGCGACCAGGTTCCCGCCTTTATTGCCTCCTTCCGGGCCGAGGTCTATGATCCAGTCAGCATTTTTGATGATATCGAGATTGTGTTCGATGACGATAACCGTGTTGCCTTTGTCGACGAGTTTCTGCAGAACGTCAAGGAGGTGCTGGATGTCCTGGAAATGAAGGCCGGTAGTTGGTTCATCAAGGATATAGAGGGTATTTCCAGTCTGAATTTTGGCAAGTTCAGCCGATAGTTTTATTCTTTGTGCTTCACCTCCCGAGAGGAGAGGCGACTGCTGCCCGAGCTTTATATAACCGAGCCCGACACTCTGCATGGTGGAAAGAATACGGCGTATTCGCGGGAAATCTTCAAAGAATCCCAGCGCTTCCTCGACGGTCATATCAAGGACGTCAGCGATGGAACTTCCCTTGTAGCGGACCTGCAGTGTTTCGCGGTTGTAGCGTTTGCCTTTGCACGTATCACATTCGACATAGACATCGGGCAGAAAATTCATCTCGATTTTTTTCGTTCCGGCACCCTGACAGGTTTCACAGCGTCCTCCCTTGACGTTGAAACTGAACCGTCCTGGTTTATAGCCTCGAATCTGGGCTTCAGGAAGGCGGGCGAAAAAGTCCCGGATGAAGGTAAACGCTCCGGTATAGGTCGCAGGGTTTGACCTCGGTGTCCTGCCTATCGGGGACTGGTCGACGTTGACGACCTTGTCGAGGAGTTTCAGCCCTTCAATACTTTCGTAGGGATAGGTCTGAATCTTGGATCGGTAGAAGTGCCTTGCCAGAACCGGATAGAGTGTTTCATTGATCAGGGTTGATTTGCCTGAACCGCTTACTCCTGTGACGCAGATCAGTCTGGCGAGCGGAAAGCTGACATCAATCCCTTTCAGATTGTTGCCGCTGCACCCGCGGAGGGTGATGAAACGGTTTTCACTTTCTTCTGTTCTGTCCGCTTTTTCTGTGCAGACCTTGAGCTGGCCGTTCAGGTATTGAGCGGTTAAAGAATGAGGGTTCAGCTTATCGGCCGGTCCCTGAGCGACAAGCTCGCCGCCATGTTCTCCGGCTCCCGGTCCGAGATCGATAATCTCATCAGCGGCAAGCATGGTGTCTTTGTCATGCTCAACCACGAGAACGGTGTTGCCGATATCGCGCAGGTGCTGCAGCGATGTGATCAGTTTGTTGTTGTCACGCTGATGCAGTCCGATGCTTGGCTCGTCAAGCACGTAAAGAACCCCGCTGAGCTGCGATCCGAGCTGTGATGCGAGGCGAATGCGCTGTGCTTCGCCGCCGGAGAGGGTCTGGGAACTTCTGTTGAGTGCCAGGTAGTCAAGACCGACATTGAGCAGGAACTCTATTCGTTTCGTGATTTCGTGCAGAATCGGGGTCGCGATGAGGTTTTCCTTCTCCGTCAGTTTTGCTGGAAGTTCCCGAAAGAGCTGAAGTGATTCAGGCAGAGGAATGGACTCGAGCTCATGGATGTTTTTGTCACCGATTTTAACCTGCAGGCTTTCTTTTCTCAAACGGGCTCCGCCGCACTCCGGACATGGCTGGCGGAACATGAAGCTTTCTGCCCATTCAGTTATTTTTGCTGTTCCAGAGTTTTTCTGGAGTTCTCGTACATAGCTGATGGCTCCGGGGAAATCCTGCGGATAGAGATGTTCCTTGCCTGCATAGCTGTAGGTGACGTCAAAGGTTTTTTTTCCGGAACCATTGAGCAGAATATCGGCAGCGGCTTTCGGGATTTTTGAAAACGGCGTGTCGAGATCGAAGTTGAATGTTTTTGCGATCGCTCTGATGACCTGCCAGAGATTGCGTTTTCCCGGTTTGCCGAATGGTTCGATCGCTCCCTGATTGATCGAGAGCGACTTGTCGGGGACCATCAGATCTGCCGACAACTGGCGAATCTCGCCGAGGCCGTTGCATTCAGGGCAGGCGCCATAGGGAGAGTTGAAACTGAAATTATTGGGTGCAAGGGTGTCGATCGGAACAGAACCGTCTGAATAGGCGTATTTGGTGCTGAAAAATTGTTCTTTTTCGTCGCTTTCAAACGGAGCGCAGATGACAGAGGATTTATGTTCGGACATCCCGACAGCCAGTTTGACAGCCTCCCTCAGACGTTCGTTGACGCCGGAGGTAATGACCAGCCTGTCAACAACGAGTTCGATAGTATGGCTCTTGTAGCGCTCGATTTGCATCCCTTTTTCCATTTCCCGGAATTCACCATCGATGCGGATGCGCAGAAACCCCTTTTTGAGGAGGGTATCGAACAGCTCGCGATAGTGTCCTTTTCTGCCGGTAACCAGAGGGGCCAGGAGCTGAACTTTCGTTCCTTCGGGCAGCTTGAGGATGGATTCAGTAATGAACTCCTCGCTTTGTTTCTGCAGCATATGGCCGGTTGCGGGATCGTAGCGCCGCCCTGCTTTGGCGTAGAGCAGCCGGATAAAATCATGGATTTCAGTAATGGTGCCGACCGTCGAACGGGGTGATCGACTGGTGCTTTTCTGGTCGATGGATATGACCGGAGAGAGCCCGTCAATGCTGTCCACATCAGGACGTTCGATATTGCCGATGTACTGACGCGCATAGGCCGAAAGGGTTTCCATGAAACGTCGCTGCCCTTCGGCATAGATGGTATCGAATGCCAGACTGGATTTTCCGGATCCCGACAGGCCGGTGATCACCACGAGCCTGTTGCGGGGAATGTCGAGGGAGATGTTTTTCAGGTTGTGAACCCTGGCCCCTCGTATGATGATATGACTGAATGCTGACATTGTGCTCCCTTAGAGTGCAAGATGAGGTATATATCAAATCTTGCTCAACAAAGCAAGGCATTGTAAGGGATCTGTCAGTGGGTATGGTGATTTGAGGGATATATGGCGTGCTCTTCTGTTGCATTTTTTCTGTGCGTGCCAGGCAGAGCCTCCAGCTGCAGGAGAGTTGTTCGGTGAAGAATGCGGAGGGCTTGTTCCTTCTGCCGAGATGCATCGGCTCATCTTTCACGTCGTGAGATGTGTCTGATTGGGTGAGTTTTCTTGACGCTGGCGTGCATTTTAACGTATTTTTGTTTTTTATTGAGACAGGTTGCCATCTTCTTATAGGTTATTTATATATCTTTTGAAAGATTAATGTATATTTGTTTATTAAAATACTTGAGATGATGACGTTTTTTTTGTTTGTATTGACGTATCGTAGATGATTTTTTCGTCAATGTCTCTCTGGCTGTTTTTACCAGGTTTATCGCAGAAGCAATAAAAAAAACAGATAACCCCTATCCCCTTTACATTATGATCACCTTGAAAAAGAAACTTGGCGTTCTTGCCCTGTCGGCAGCAATGAGCATTCCTTTCGGCTCTTCAGCTCATGCTGTGCAAACCAGTGGTTCAACTGATATTAAGGTCAATCTGCCTGATATCATCATTCTGCACTATATCTCTGATATTACCCTTAATTTTGGCAGTGATATAGGGCAGTCTGCAGATGAATCTGTTGCTTCATGGACGGTTGCCTGGGACGGCGCTACGAGTGACGGATCGGGTGAGCTTGCTGTAGGGAATCTTGATGATACAACAAACGAACTTGGCGCTATTTCCAACATCGATGTGACTCTTCCCAATGTCTGGGCTATTCGAGGTCTTTCATCGGACGGCAGTGCGACGGTGGCAATTACGGGTGGCAATGCAACGCTCGCCAATGGCACCTCCTCGATTGCATTGTCGGATTTCACGGTTTCAGGCAGTGGTAATACCAGCGCGTCAATTACCGCAGATCTGAATGGTCTTCATAAAACCACTGCGACGGTAGGCGATGTCAATCTCAAGATGAATGTCAGCGCTGCAGCCCTTTCCGGTGAATATGACACAAGTGGTACGGAATATACCATTACAGCCACGGCGATCTGACGATCATTCTGTCCCTTTTCTTTTTTTCGGGTATGCTACGAATCCAACGGCAAGGCGTTTTCCTCAGGAGTTCCCGTAACGGGGGGGTCCTGAGGGTTCTGTTGCTTGCAGGGGTGTTGCTTGTTCTGTTTTGGCCAGCCCTTTCTTTCAGCGCCCCGGCTATCACGTTTCGTAAGAATGTCACGCTTGACGATATGCGGCCGGGAGATGTTTTCAGCAGCAACAGCGCTGCACAACATGCTGACGAGGGGTACTTCGAGCCGGAAGCGGGTTGGAGCGGGGATGTTGGTCAGGATGGATTCGGGGTCTATGACCTGTCGGAGGTCTATCTTTCGTTAACGTTTACCCGCTGGGTCAATGACGCAGAGTCCAACAGGGCATGGCTCTGGCGGTATCGCCAGCAAAAAAATGAGCATCCTTCCCGGCCATCTTTTTCTGTTTCATTTTCGATCGAGGATGAATATGGCAATCCGGGACGGTTGAGCCATCAATCAGATCCCTTCTCATGGGTCGGGGCCAGTGTTATCGATGACGCTGTCGCTGATGAAAGCAACAATAGAAGATGGATTTTTTTCGGGTCAGCCCGACTTGAATTCAATCTCGGCAATGCGACCCGGTCCGGGCTATACAGAGGAGTATTAACAACAACGTTAACCTATCTATGATGAAAGGATGGTCTGTTGCTGCGCTTTTAGTCGGTTTTTTCGGATTTCTGACGCTTCATGCCTCGGAGCTTCCTGTCGGGCAGGTCGGGGTTTCGCCGAGTATTTTTGAGGAAGTTCGGCTCGAAGGCAATGAGCTGAATAAGACAATGCGCTTTTTCAATTTCAAGGATAAGCCGGTTTCGGTTCGTGTAACTGTTCACAACTGGACGACTGATCACAATAACCGGATTGAACTGCTCTCACCCGATCCGCAGTCGCTTGACCAGTGGATTGTCGTCAATCCGCTCCGCTTTACTGTTCCAGCTCGAAAGAGTCATGTTGTTCGATTTTCAATACGCCCAAGGGAGGAGCCCTCCTCGGGAGAGCATCGCGCGATCATCTATTTTACTGAAGAACCTTCAGAACCGGACAGTTTGGCCAAAGAAACCCTGCAGAACCGATTTCGTATCGGCACCGGTATTTACGCAACATCCGGAGATGTCAAAAAACAGGCGCTTCTTCATTCAGTTCGAGTGTCCGATAACCGTATCGATGCTGACATTGAAAATACCGGTACTGTCCATACCCGTTTTCGTGGGAAATATATTATCTGGGAAGCTGACGCATATCCCGGGATGGATGATTTTGATCGTTATTATTACGGAAAACCAGAAGATGCTGCTGTTCAGGGGCTTGTCGGAAAGGGTGTGCTAAACCGCTTTCCCGTTTTGCCTGGAACCAGACGTACGATCAGTTCGTCGTTACCGGTGACCAATAAAAAGGGGGCTTTATTAATAGCCGTCAAAGATACTCTTGCCGGTGTAGCAAGAGTGCATACGTTCAGGATCGAGAAATAGCGTTGGATTGCCTATGCCTTCAGATGTCACTGACTGCTGGTTGAAGGCAGTGCTTATCGCTTGTGTTGTACTTGCATTGCTTTGCTCTGTTCCCCTTTTTGCAGAAAATCAGTTGCCGGACGCTTCTTCAGCAAGTCCGGAGTTTTCTCAGGAAGAAGAATTGATGATCCTTGAAATTTTTTTCGATCGTCAATCGGCCGGTGTTCACCGCTGTTATCGCATAGCCGACGAGTTCTGGTTTCCATTCGCATTGTTTCAGCAGTACGCACCTCTGCCGGAGTCCTGCTCTCACCATTCAGGGGCGGTCTTTCGTACCACTCTCGGTACGATCGAGTTCGATCCTGCAATACTTCGCGTCATCGAGGGGCAGGCTTTTATTTCCTATGAGGGTCTCAAAAACAACCTCCACATTCATACGCTTTTCAACAAGTCGATCTATGCGGTCAAGTTTATTGTTCCCTGGAGGATCCTGACAAAGCGCCAACCCCGCGCAGTTCCTGCTGAGAGAACTCCTGATATTGCAGCACCGGATAATGTTCTTTCTTTTCTGCATATGGAAAGTCAGTGGTCGTATGCAGTTCCAGCAAGCAGGTATGGGTATCTTGAGTTAGAAGCAGGGGGGGGAGTTGCTGGCGGTCTGTGGGATATGACCGGATCGGGTGATCTGGCCGGCAAGCCCGTTCTTTCTCAATTTCACTGGACGACGATAAGCAAGCATGCTGCTTTGAGAATCGGAACGGGCTCCAGTCAGCATTACAGTCTGCTGGAAAGTATGCCATACAGCGGCATACAGTTTGCCTGGAACAATCGCGACATTCTTCCCAACATTGATAACGATCGGAATACCCGGTCTGACGTTTTCCTGAATCTTGACCGAAACCAGCGTCGTTCCATCGAGGGTCTGGGGCCATCTGGTGGAATAGCCGAACTGCGTTTTGACGATTACATCGTTGCGCGTCAGAGAATTCCGTTCAACAGAAAATTTGTGTTCAGAAACGTTCGTATGAACGCAGATCCACGGGTCATAGAGGTCTATCTCTATGATCATTCCATCTACGAGAAGCCGTCGCGCATTGTCGACTATACCAGGTCTGTTTCCAGCAGGAGTCTTGCCGACGGAGAAATGCTTGTCCATGGATCTGCCGGGTTTTCCGGAAACATTCTTGCCGATGATAACCGCCATGAGGGATGGACGGGATCAGGTGCTTTTCTGTATGGGCTCAGTGACCGCCTGACCCTTGAGGCTTCATTGCAGAAGCACCCGGAATCCGATAGCATTGATGGACTTATTGGTACGATTCTGTCGATAGGTCCAGAGTGGAATAGCTCGCTGTACGGGGCATGGTCACATGGCGGGCCAGCTATCGACTTCTCACTTTTCGGCTATGGCAATGCGTGGCGTTTTACACAACGCACGCAATGGAACGGCCGGAAGTTCGGATATGCATCCGGTTCAGGGCGGCAGAAGCATGCCATGCGTCTGCAGGTCAGGCCGTTTTCATGGTTGAACACGCTGCTCTACGGGTATTACAGTAAAGAAGGCGGAGCAGATGATGTGGCCTCTCTCCTGCCCGGCGGGACGGTTTTGTTGTCTTCATGGTTAAGCGTATCGGCTGCGCCAGACGATGAGAAGGGCGACTACCGTTATGAAGCCAATATAAGAGTCTTACAGGATATGGATGTGCGATTGAGGTACGATCAGAATGTGTTGACAACCGATCTGGGCTATGATATCGACAACAATCATTCTGTTCAGTTTCTTCATTTTGTGACGCCTCAAACCGGTCAGCAGGCGCTTAATGCATCATGGTACTGGCATCCGGGGGGGGATTACGGCAGTCGCGTGCGCCTGGGTTTATCGCAGAGCTCCAGAGGAGTTGGCATAAGCGGTTCGTGGAGTAAAGACTTCAATGTCGGCCTCAATGCAGTTCTTGCCTTCAATAACAACATGAACCAGGCAGGAAGCCTCTTCATCGATGAGGATAACCTTCCTGGCGATGATTACACCAAATGTGCTGTCAGCTTTGCTCTCAAGTGGGATCTCGGGCGCTCATCCAGGCGTTTTTATCCTATTGAGCGTTCTGCAATTAATTATACAAGAGGGGGACTTACAGGATCGTTGAAGATTAAAAAAGTTGACGGTTTAGAGGGCTACTCTGTCGATGATGCAGCCATTCTGATCAACGGCAGAAAACTTGGGCAGCGCCAGACAGGGGGAACCTTTTTTATCGGTAATCTCAAACCCGGGCTCTATACCGTCTCCGTTGATCCTGAACATCTTCCGGTTGAACTTGTTGCGGATCGTCAACACCAAGTTGTTGAGGTCAAAAGCGGTGATATTACCGAGGTGGAGCTTCTTCTCAAGGAAGAATACGGAGTTGCCGGGAAAGTTTGCACTCAGTCGGGCACTCCACTGCTCCAGCTCCCTGTCAGCATTGTCGATACCCAAGGCGCTGTTGTCACAACATCTGCAACCGATGAGTTCGGTTACTATCGGGTCGATGGTCTGGAAGCGGGAGCCTATGTTGTCAGGGTTTCACTACCCTTGGGAGAGAGTGGTGTTACTCTTTTTGAAAGAGCATGCAACATCAGCGACGATTTTCTGTTCGGCATCGATATTGTAGTTCCTGAGCAATGCCAGTAGATTTGCAATAGAAAACGGCCCCACGTATGGAAACGTGGGGCCGTTTTCTTATCCGATTGCGGCCCTGGCGGCAGCGAGGCGGGCGATGGGGATTCTGAACGGGCTGCATGAGACGTAGTTGATTCCTGTGGTGTGGCAGAATTCAATGGTCGCGGGGTCTCCGCCGTGTTCCCCGCAGATGCCGAGTTTGAGATCTGATTTGACGCTTCTTCCTTCCTTGGCTGAAAGCTTGATAAGCCTTCCTATGCCTTCCTGGTCGAGAGATTCGAACGGATTGTGCGGGAAGATATCGTAGTTCTGGTAGACGGGCAGGAATTGACCTGAATCATCGCGGCTCATACCGAGCCCCATCTGGGTAAGGTCATTGGTTCCGTAACTGAAAAAGTCTGCGGCTTTGGCTATGTCGCCGGATGTCAGGGCTGCCCTGGGGACTTCGATCATCGTGCCGACAAGGTATGTGACCCCGATTTCCTGCTCTGCCATCACTCTTCGGGCGACCTTGTGGATAATTTCACTCGTCAGTTCGAGTTCCCGGACTGTACTGACGAGCGGGACCATGATCTCGGGGATAATGTCATGACCCTCTTTTTTGATGATGCAGGCGGCCTCGATAATTGCCCGGACCTGCATGGCCGGGATTTCAGGATGGAGAATACCAAGGCGGCATCCGCGCAGTCCAAGCATCGGGTTGAATTCGTGCAGATTGTCGATACGGGTTTTGACATCGTGAAACGCCATACCGATTTTTTTGGCGAGCGCCTCTATCTCTGCATCTTCCTGCGGAAGGAACTCATGGAGTGGCGGGTCGAGGAGCCTGATGGTCACCGGTCGTGATCCCATTGCCTTGAAAAGCCCGTAGAAATCATCGCGCTGATACGGCAGCAGCTTTTCAAGGGCTTTCTGGCGGTCCCCGATGTCATCGGCAAGGATCATTTCGCGCATGGCATCGATGCGTTGGCCGCCGAAGAACATATGTTCGGTCCTGCAGAGTCCGATCCCTTCAGCACCGAATGTAACGGCGAGCTCTGCCTGTTCGGGCTGATCGGCATTGGTACGGACCTTGAGTGTTCTGTAGTGATCGGCCCATTGCATGACCTGATCGAAAATCTGCCATGTCGGGGCATCTTCCGGTTTGAGTGTCTTGTCGGCGAGAACTTCGATAACTTCCGGGTTTCTGGTTTTGATCTCTCCCTGGATGACTTCGCCGGTGGTCCCGTCAAGCGATATGGAGTCCCCTTCTTTGAGGACGATATCGGTGCCTTCGATCCGCATTTCGCCTTTTTGGTAATCAATGTCGAGTTCTCCGCATCCGGCAACACAGACTTTTCCCATCTGACGGGCTACCAGGGCCGCATGAGAGGTCATGCCGCCCCGTTCGGTCAGAATGCCTTCTGCAAGGGACATGCCCTCGATATCTTCGGGAGAGGTCTCTATCCTGACGAGGATAGCCTGCTGGCCGCGTTCTTTTACCTCCTGAGCCTGACGGGCGCTGAAACAGATGCTCCCTGTCGCTGCTCCGGGACCTGCGTTGAGGCCTGTTGCCAGGAGCCTTCCTTCGCTGATGGCTCTATCCTTCTCCTTCTGGTCGAAAACAGGGCGAAGCAGCTGGTTGAGCTGGTCTGGTTCAATGCGCAGAAGGGCTTCCTTTTCGTCGATAAGACCTTCTTTGCACATATCGTAGGCAATGCGGATGGCAGCCAGGCCGGTTCGTTTTCCAACACGGCACTGGAGCATGAACAATCGGTCGTTTTCAATGGTGAACTCGATATCCATCATGTCGCGGTAGTGCTGTTCGAGCCGTGTGCGGATGCAGTCGAGTTGTTGGTAGATATCGGGTTTTTCCTCCTGGAGATGTCGGATTTTGAGGGGTGTCCGGGTTCCTGCTACAACATCTTCACCCTGTGCGTTCATCAGGTATTCACCATAAAAGATATTTTCTCCGGTTGCGGCGTCACGGGTGAATGCCACACCGGTTCCGGAGCGGTCGCCCATATTACCGAAGACCATTGCCTGGACGTTACAGGCAGTTCCCCAGTAACCGGGAATATGGTTCAGTTTTCTGTAGACAATAGCGCGTTCGTTGTTCCAGCTGCCGAACACTGCTCCTATAGCACCCTGGAGCTGGACGTGGGGGTCTTCGGGGAATTCCTGTCCTGTCCGTTCAAGAATGGCTGCTTTGAATGCACTGACGATAGCTTTGAGATCATCGGTATCGAGCTGGGTGTCGAGTGAGCAGCCTTTTTTCTTTTTGTGTTCGTCGAGAATAGATTCAAAAGGGTCGCTATGCTTTGAATCCTGAGGCTTGAGGTCCATGACCACATCACCGTACATCTGCACGAAACGGCGGTAGCAGTCCCAGGCGAAACGCGGATTTCCGGATCTGTGGGCAAGTCCTTCAACGGTGGTATCGTTAAGTCCGAGGTTGAGAATGGTATCCATCATTCCCGGCATCGACGCTCTGGCTCCGGAACGCACCGATACAAGAAGGGGATCCTCGGGGTCGCCGAATTTTTTGCCCAGTGCTGTTTCGATTTTTTCCAGGGCATCGGGGATATCCTGTTCGAAAAGTCCTTCAGGATAGGTTTGACTATGGTCATAGTAGTAGGTACAGACTTCTGTCGAAAGGGTGAATCCCGGAGGTACAGGCAGTCCGATATTTGCCATTTCAGCCAGGTTTGCGCCTTTTCCTCCAAGGAGATTTTTCATCGTGGCATCACCCTCGGCGCTGCCTTCTGTAAAACTGTAGATGTACTGTTTTCCTGATGTTGCCTGAATGTTGAGTCGAGACGTTGGCATGGTTGAGATGGATGATAGATTGTTAATCCGGAAAAAATCGAAAGTGCTTGTGAAAAGCAGAATGAGATGGCTACTTTATCAAAAATAATGTAATAAAAAACCAGTTTCCATGACATATCGGCTATGTGTAACCCTCTTATGAGCTATGACCATTGAACCGGTAGTATTTCTGCTTCAGGTGCTTCGTATCTGGGTCCCTTACGGGTTGACCTCTGTCGGTGCGACGTTTTCTGAACGAGGTGGCGTTATCAACCTTGCGCTCGAAGGGCTTATTCTCGCCGGAGCGTTCGGGGCGGCGGTCGGCCAGCATCTGACAGGTTCGGCTGCTCTTGGTATTGTTGCCGGTATCCTCTGCGGGCTCTGTGTTGCGCTGCTGCATTCGTTTATTACGATAACGCTTAAAGCCGATCAGATTGTCAGCGGAATCGCGTTGAATATTCTTGTCATGGGAGCGACACGCTTTGGCTTGAAGATGCTGTTCGGCAGCTCCATGAACTCGGATCGCATTGATGGAACAGGGATATCGCTTGTGCTTTTTGATCCGCTTTTTCTCATTGCTCTGGCTTCAGTCATCATCGGTCAGTTCGTCATGTTCCGAACCCCTTTCGGATTGCGCTTACGTTCAGCGGGCGAGAGCGCCGAAACCGTTGCTGCCGCAGGTGTCAGTGTGCCCGGGATACGCTATGCCGGCGTACTTATCTCCGGTGTTCTGGCTTCTCTTGCAGGGGTTTTTCTCGCATATCAGCAACATAGTTTTACCGATAACATGTCGGCTGGCAGGGGATATATTGCGCTTGCCGCTATGATTATCGGCAAGTGGAATCCTGTCGGAGCGGCACTTGCCAGTCTTATGTTTGCTGCCGCAGAAGCTCTCGAGATGTGGTTGCAGACAGGTTTTATTCCTTCTCAGCTGATCCAGGCTCTCCCGTATGTCGTAACGCTTCTGGTACTTGCTGGTTTTGTTGGCAAGGCCCGTGCCCCGAAAGAGGTCGGGGTGCCTTACGAGAAGTAGGGTGATGCCCCCTGTGCCTGACCGTCTTATGGTCTCATCTATTCATTGTCGCTCATGCAAGCCTTACCACGGCGTTGACCAGCTTGTCGATACCTTTGGCCACGTCCTTGATCGAGGGGCCGAGCATGTAGGCAGGGGTGCTTATCACCTTGCCGCCGAGACTCGCGTGGATATTGAAGACCTCCGCGTTGACATGTCTGGCTCCCATGGCTTCGATATTGGCGGAAGCAGTATGGTCGTTACCGATCGTGACCTCGACGCCCTCTTCGGCAAGCACTTTTGCTGCGATGACTGGTGAGATGCAGATGAATCCCAGCGGTTTGCCTGCCCTGTAGAATGAACGGATGGCATCTGCGACTTCAGGCAGCACATCGAAATGCTCACCTTTAAAAGCGTAGTCGGAGAGGTTTTTCGCTGCGCCGAAGCCTCCTGGCAGGATCAGTGCGTCGAGCCCGAGCGAGTCGATTTCCTGAAGCGGCTTGATGTTTCCTCTGGCGATCCTGGCCGACTCGGCGAGCACGTTGCGCGTTTCGTTCTTCACTTCCTCTCCTGTGAGATGGTTGATGACGTGGTGCTGTTCGATATCGGGGGCGATGCAGACTGCTTCTGCACCTGCGACATCAATAGCCAGAAGTGTCAGCACGGCTTCATGGATTTCCGTTCCGTCCATGACTCCGCAGCCGGAGAGAAGAACGCCTATTTTTTTCATCATCTTTTCCTTTAGGTATCTTGTGGTGACAGATTTCTGCTCCCCGGACTGTCGAAGCCGGAGCAACAATCTCTTTCATCATAGTTAAAAAAAATATCATGATTCCGAAAAGCTTCTTCCCGTTCGTCTTCTGCCTGTTGCTGCTCCTGTGTTCAGGCCTTACCTCCTGCAGCGGACCGTCTGCGCGAAGCGGACCTGATGCTGTGACTCTTGCAGAGCGTGACTGGACAGCGGAAAATCTTGATGCAGATCGTTATCGTAATGGTGATCCTGTCCGCCATGCCGCAACAGAAGAGGAGTGGCGCGACGCTATTACGAAGCAGGAGGGCGCATGGTGCTACTACCAGAACGATGAGGCAAAGGGGAAGCGCTACGGGAAACTCTACAACTGGTATGCCGTGAACGATCAGAGGGGTCTGGCTCCCGAAGGGTGGCATGTTGCATCGGACACTGAATGGCAGTCGCTCGTTGAGGCTTTCGGCGGCGATGGCGCTGCGGGCAGCGCACTGAGGGACCGCAAGGGTTTTCACGCGATACCCGCCGGAAGCCGCAACTGCCTCGGGATGTTTTACGGGCAGGGAAAGTATGGTTATTTCTGGACCTCGTCGGAAGTCGGAGAGTATGAGGCCTGGGATCGTGAAATCGGCGCTTCCGGCAACGACGTGCGGCGGATAAAAATCAATAAGAGCATCGGGTTTTCTGTTCGCTGCGTGAAGGATTGAAAGCGCTGATGCGCATGCAGTGGTGCTTCAATAGATCCAGGGGATGAATTTTCTGACCCGTCTGGAGTACTCCCTGTATTCGGGATGACGCTCAGTGAGCCATCCTTCCTCTTTTCCTGCCTTGTAGTTGAAAAAGAAGAAAGCTGCCGCCAGCAGAATGAGGTGAGAGACGCTGAGGGTGTAGACTGCCCAGCCGAATCCGGCTACGAGCTGACTGCTGTAGAGCGGGTGGCGCACCAGGCTGTAAATGCCTGTTTGTACCAGTTCGCTGTGGTCAACAGGATAGGGAAGCGGCGTGACATATTTTTTAAGATTATGCGATCCAAGTCCCCCCAGAACGAGGGCTGTTGTCCCGCAGAGCGCAAGGGTGATCAGGCGTATGAGGCCAGTGTGTTGTTTCAGCAAGGCGTCGTCTCCCGGATTCCAAACCGGGAGAACAATAAATATGATGAGGATAAGAAACTGAATTGCGACGAGGTACTCGCCTTTTTTGCCTTGCCACCACGGTGTGGTTTGATGTTTTCCGTTGTTCATGAATCTTGAAAATATGTATCTTGAAAACCACATTTTTGTGGTTTTATCTGATCTGTACCTAAAGAACAGGCCAGCTTTCGAAAAAGTTTTTAACTGCAAATGCTTATGATGACCAATGAAGATACGGTTTTACTGATCATTGATGTACAGGGAAAACTGGCGAGCCTTGTGTATGAATCCGAAATTGTTGAAAAGAATATCAGAAAACTGATCAAAGCCTGCAGGGTTCTTGATGTGCCGATTCTCTATGCGGAGCAGTATCCCAAGGGCCTCGGCCGTACCATTGAACCTGTCAGAGAGCTGCTCACAGAAGAAGCACCGCATGAAAAAATCACCTTCAGCTGCTGTGGTTCGCCTGATTTTATGGAGCATCTGCGATCTTTGAAGCGAAACGAGGTAATCGTGACCGGTATAGAAACGCACGTGTGCGTCTATCAGACATCCATTGATCTCATGGAGTATGGCTATAATGTTCATCTCATAACCGATGCTGTGTCATCAAGGGCGCGGGAGGACAGGGAGACCGGTTTTCACTGTATAGAAAAAGCGGGGGCATGGCTCAAAAGTACGGAAATGGCTATTTTTGAACTTCTTCGGGTGGCTCAAGGTGAGAAATTCAAGGAGATCTCGGCCATTATCAAAGCGTAGTTCATCCGATAGTCTTACGGTTTTTCAGGACGTTATCGAGCATGCTTTCAAGGATCTCCCGGCCTTCGAAAATGTCAGGTTCAATGGTCAGATAGCAGCTCGGGATTTGTGAGAGCAGCGCAAGTTGCTCCGTGTTGCCCAGTATTCTGTAGTAATCTTTTTCTGTTGTCACGATAGCCAGGTTATGCGACCTGGCTTTTTTTATGATGTTTCGGAGCTCCTGCAGGGGAAATTCTTCATGGTCGTCAAAAAAGGTGTGCATGCTGACCGTAATACCGCATTCGATGAGCGATTGGAGAAAACTGTCGGGGTTGGCGATGCCGGCCACGGCGAAAAAGCCGGTTCTTGATCTGTCGCATGGTGCTGATGACGTTTTGTCGACAGGAGCAATGGCAACGAGCTTTCCGGTTTTGATTCTTGATTTGATGACAGGAATCCCTTTTTTTCGAAGCGGTGCTGCAAGCGTTTCGCCGGTTTCATTGGGTCGGAGTTTCGTGATGACGGCAAGATCGGCACGGCCGATATTCTTTGTCGGTTCCCTCAGGCGTCCCTCCGGAAGCATGCGGTCATTCCAGAAGGGGACAGAGGCGTTGATGAGCACAATGTTCAGGTCCCTCTGAATCTGGCGGTGCTGAAAAGCGTCGTCAAGAATGATAACGTCAGGCGTTTTCTCCTGAAAGTGTTTCACGATAAATTCCACGCCTTGACGCCGTTGTTCAGCGACCACGACAACGGCGGCTCTGTTTTTCCATGCAAGCATGACCGTTTCATCGCCGGCCTCTCTGCTGTTGAGCAGGACCCTCTTGCCATCGGAGACAAGCTGTACCCCTTTTGTGCTCCTTTTATACCCCCTTGAGATGACAGCAGGCAGGATCCCTTTTTTGAGGTAGTAGTTGACGATAAGGTCGGTCATGGGGGTTTTACCGGTTCCCCCTGCCGTGATATTGCCTATTGATACGACAGGGATGGGGGAAGCGCTGCTTCTGAAGATGCTGGTATCGAACAGGAGATTGCGCAGCGCAATGATCCCTCTGTAGACAAGAGCGGGAAAGAAGAGCAGACTGCTCGGGCTCTTATGCACCTGCGAATTTTTCTGAAAGTTTCTGTTCAAAATCTCGCAACTCCTGTTCATTGGTGAAGAGGGGAATAGTGATGCTGTGCAGCGTAATGGTGACTCTGCTGAAAGGAGCGGGGATTTCAAATCCGTCCCAGCTTCTGAGTTTCCAGGAACGGCTGCAGCGGATATCGGCAAACAGTAACGGAATGCGGTTTTGCGACGCAAGGCGCAGTGTGCCGTACTTGAAACGGTGTTTCGGTCCGCGAGGCCCGTCGGGTGTGATGGCGACAATGCCATGATTGGTGATGGTGTCGAGCATCTGTTTTTTGACAGCCTGGCTGCCTCGTGAACTCGATCCGCGTATCAGCTGGAAGCCAAGTTTCGAGAGCGTTCCGGCAAGGATTTCACCATCGCGTGAGAGGCTTACAACTGCCGTTATTTTTTTTTGCGGGAAGAGGCGCTGGATGAGCAGCCAGCCGTTGGCCATGCTTCCGTGCCAGAAGCAGGCGATGAGGCCTCCGGTTTCTGCGGCCTCTTCAGAAATTCGGCCGTGAAGCGTCATGTTGAGCGTGGCAACGAGCGTTTTCAGCAATGCGGGCAGCAGCATATTGGAAACTGCGTTTTTCACTCTTCCCGTGGCATCTGTATCGTCTTGCTGTGTCATGGTGAGAAAATAGGTAATAATGCGTAAAAATAGTATTGTTGCGCTCTGTCTGTCATCCCTTTTGATTGATGCATGGGTCTTAGAGTCAAATCATTCAGGGGAATTTGCGGATAATTTTTTTTATTTGTTTTTTATGATCCCTGATCGTTCTACGGACTGCTTGCCGCAAAGCCTGACGCGCAGGATACGCAATCTTTATAGTCTTATATCGTTAATCAGCAGGAGCTGAAGCATGAGGTTCCTGTTCAATCATCAGCCATGAAGGTTCTCGTCATTGGAAGCGGCGCCCGGGAGCATGCGCTCGTCAGGTCCATCTCGAACAGTCAACGTGTCGGAAAAGTTTTTGCCGCGCCCGGTAACGGAGGTACGGCAATTATGGGCGGAAAGGTGCAGAATGTTGCGCTCAAAGCGACCGATATCGAAGCGCTTCTGGCATTTGTCACGTCTGAGGATATCGATCTGACCGTTGTCGGTCCGGAACAGCCTCTTGAAATGGGTATTGTCGATCGTTTCCGCAGTGAAGGCCGAAGCATCATAGGACCCGACCGGTACGCGGCACAACTCGAAACGAGTAAGGTGTTTTCGAAAGATTTTATGCTGCGTTACAGCATTCCTACGGCTGATTATCAGGTCTTTACCGGTTCCGATGGAGCAGGTGCCTATCTGCACGCTCTGAAAGACGAGGATTTTCCAAGGGTTATCAAGGCCAGCGGCCTTTGTGCGGGAAAAGGTGTGGTTGTCGCAGCCAATAAGGAAGAGGCCTTACAGGCTGTCAGATCAATGTTTGACGACCGGATTTTCGGTGATGCGGCAAACGAGGTCGTTATAGAGTCCTTTCTGAAAGGGGAGGAGGCAAGTGTTTTTGTGCTTACCGACGGCACCGGCTACCGGTTGTTCCGTCCTGCGCAGGACCACAAGCGGATCGGAGAGGGCGATAGCGGCAAGAATACGGGAGGCATGGGTGCCTACGCTCCGGCGCCGGTTGTCACCGATGAGGTGATGCGAAAGGTGGAGGAGAGGATTGTTGTTCCGGCTCTTGAAGGGATGCGCAAGGACGATCATCCCTATACCGGCTTTCTCTACGTCGGACTGATGATTGACAACGGCGAACCGTCGGTTGTTGAGTTCAATGTCAGGCTTGGCGATCCGGAGGCCCAGGTCGTCCTGCCTCTGCTGCAGGACGATCTTGTCGATGCATTGACAGCAAGCCTTGCAGGGACGCTCGACAGCGTGCCGTTCACCATGCTGGAGCAGGTTGCTTCGACGGTTGTGCTTGCTTCTGGAGGGTATCCCGATGCGTATGCTGTCGGCAAGGAGATCAGCATTGATTTGTCTGACGGAGTTCCTGAAGAGGTATTTCTGTTTCATGCAGGCACGACGATGGAATGCGACAAGCTGAAAACATCAGGCGGCAGGGTGATATCGGTTACTGCTCTCGGTTCTGACCTGAAAGAGAGTCTGGAGCGAGCCTATGATGCGGTAGGTCGTATCTCCTTCGATGGAATGTATTTCCGCCGCGATATCGGCGCCAAGGCCCTTTGATTTTTCTTGTTGCTAATCTTGTTTCATGCGTTTAACTCGACGACAGTTTGAAATTATTCAGGAGCACGCCATCAGGGAATTTCCCTATGAGTGCTGCGGCCTGCTTGCCGGTGTCAGAGAGAGGGGCCACCGGGGTGAGTACGAGAATATTATTTATGAGATAGCCCCATGCGTCAACGCTCTCTATGTTGGCAGAGAGCATAGTTTCGAGATATCCTATTCAGAATATATCGATGTAGAGCGCGAGGCACGCACTCTCGGGTATGAGATTGTCGGGTCATACCACTCCCATATCAACTCTGCGGCAGTGCCTTCCAATAACGATATTGATTTTGCGACCCCGGGCCAGTCAATGATGATTATTGCTCTTCAGCAGAGAGTGCCTTCGGCTGTCACATCATGGCTTCTTCGTGATTCGGGCGGATTTCATCAGGAACCGATCAGGGTTATCGAGTCGTGATTTCAGGTCGGATGCAGACAGAATCCCGGCAAATATTTTGTACATTACCATCGTTTATCGTTTTACAAGCTTAAACCCGGAAAAAAGTGCCAAAGCGGGAAGATATCAAGTCGATTTTAGTGATAGGTGCCGGTCCGATCGTTATCGGACAGGCATGTGAATTTGATTACTCAGGAACCCAGGCCTGTCGTGCTCTGAAAGAGGATGGTTACAGGGTCATTCTGGTCAACAGCAATCCTGCGACCATCATGACCGATGTGGAGTTTGCACACAGTACCTATATCGAGCCGATTACTCCTGAGTACGTGCAGAAGATTATTGAAAAGGAGAAACCCGACGCCCTGCTGCCGACGATGGGTGGCCAGACCGCCCTGAACACCGCGGTTGCTCTTGCCGAGCGGGGGATTCTGGAACGCAACGGTGTAGAGCTTATCGGCGCGAAACTGAGGGCGATCAGAAAGGCTGAGAACCGTGAACTCTTCAGCGATGCCATGAAAAAGCTTGGTCTTGAAATGGCCAAAGGCTTTTTTGTTCGCAACGAGAAAGAGGCTAAGGAGGCGCTTGAGTCGATAGGCCTTCCGATCGTTATTCGTCCTTCGTTTACCCTTGGGGGAACAGGTGGCGGTTTTGCCGAAACGAAAGCGGATTACTATGATGCCGTGCGTCGCGGTATTGCCGAGAGCCCGATCGGGGAGGTTCTTGTCGAAGAGTGCCTCATCGGATGGAAAGAGTTTGAACTTGAGGTGATACGCGATCTGGCCGATAACGTGATTATCGTCTGCTCGATCGAAAACGTTGATCCTATGGGGGTCCATACCGGTGACAGTATCACGGTTGCGCCAGCCCAGACCCTATCGGATCGTCAGTACCAGGCCTTGCGAGATGCTTCTGTCAAGATTATCCGTGAAATCGGTGTGGAGACCGGCGGCAGCAATATTCAGTTTGCCATCAATCCTGACAATGGGCGTATTGTGGTGATCGAGATGAATCCCAGGGTGTCGAGAAGTTCCGCCCTTGCTTCGAAGGCGACAGGGTTTCCGATTGCCAAGGTTGCCGCAAAACTCGCTGTGGGATACACTCTCGATGAGATTCAGAATGATATTACCAAATCAACACCGGCAAGTTTCGAACCGGTGATTGATTACTGCGTCGTCAAGGTTCCCCGCTGGGATTTCGAGAAGTTCAAGAATGTCGACGCCCGTCTTGGCGTGCAGATGAAGTCGGTCGGCGAAGTCATGGCTTTCGGTCGCAATTTCCGCGAAGCGTTGCAGAAGTCGCTCAGAGGACTTGAGATCGGTCGTGCGGGTCTGGGGTGTGACGGAAAGGACATTATGAATGTTCTTGGTATGACCCCGCAGCAGAAGAAATTCGCCAAAGATGATGTCCTGGAGAAAATCAGGATCCCTAAAGCCGATAGAATGTTTTATCTTCGTTATGCATTTCAGGCTGGAGCTACAGTCGAAGAGGTGCACGAGTCGACAAAGATCGATCCCTGGTTCCTCGATAATATCCGCCAGATTGTCGATTGCGAAGCTGAACTTCGTCTTCTTGCCGAAACGCAAGCCTCGTCATGACCACCTATCTTACCAGAATACTGGAATTCAAAGCCGGAGAGGTTCGCGATCTCAAGCAGCGCTCTCCGGAACGTCTTTACCGTGAAAAAGTTGCCGAACTGCCCCCCGTAAGGGATTTCTACGGGGCGTTGAGGCGAGCTCCCGAAAGCCCGATCAATCTTATTGCCGAGGTGAAAAAAGCCTCACCGTCACGCGGTATTCTTGTTGAGGATTTTCACCCGCTGGACATTGCCCGGCGATACGCCGAACTGGGTGCTTCGGCATTTTCAGTGCTGACCGACAGGGAATTTTTTCAGGGTTCGAATGACTATTTGCAACTGGTCGCCTCATCGTGTGATATTCCGGTTTTGCGTAAAGACTTTATCATCGACGAGAGCCAGATTTTCGAGGCGCGTCTTATCGGAGCCGATGCGATTCTTCTTATTGTCGCGGCTCTTGAACCTGCTCAGCTCGGGGAGTACCTTTCACTTGCCCATGAACTTGGTCTCGCTGTTCTTGTCGAGGTCCATGACGAGCACGAACTCGAACACGCGCTCGAACAGGGCTCACGCATGATCGGGGTCAATAATCGTGATCTGAGGGATTTTACATTTTCTCTTGATACATCACTGCGCCTCAGGCCCAAAATGCCTTCCGGTATCATTGCTGTTGCCGAAAGCGGTCTGAAGCGCTCGTCTGACGTGATGATGATGCAGGAGGCATCGTTCGATGCCGTCCTGATCGGGGAGGGATTGCTCGGAGAGGAACTTCAGGGGTTTACCTGGAAGCGGATTTAATCTGTGCTGCAGCTTCTGCCGGGTTTTCAGCCTTGAAAAATGCTGTTCCTGCTATAAGCGCGTCGGCGCCAGCGCTGACGAGTTCCTGCGCGTTATCCACTGTTACACCACCATCGACAGCAATGACCATATCCGGGTTCATGGCGTTGCGCATTTCATGAAGCTTTTTGATCTTCTCAACCGATGACGGTATGAATTTCTGGCCGCCGAAACCGGGATTCACCGACATCAGAAGGACCATGTCCAGCTCACCGATAATGGCTTCAAGTGTCGAGATCGGGGTTCCGGGATTGATCGATACACCGGCTTTCGCTCCGAGGCTCTTGATCAGCTGTACGCTTCTGTGCAGGTGAGGACAGGTTTCCTGGTGAACGGTGACCTGGTGAGAACCCGCTTTGATGAAGTCAGGAATGTAGCGGTCTGGATCGCTGATCATCAAATGCGTATCGATGGTCATAGAGCTGCATTTGGCGATAGCCTGAATGATAAATGGGCCGAAGGTGATGTTCGGGACGAAATGTCCGTCCATGACATCGCAGTGAAGCCAGTCTGCACCGGCCTTTTCGGCAAGCTGTATCGAGTTGCCGAGCTGCGTGAAATCCGCAGAAAGAATCGAGGGGGCAAGAAGTGTCGTCTTTGCTTGCATGAACAATGATGCTTTTAATATTGAGAAATTGCGGTTTGTCCTGTGTAGGTAGATATTAAAACGGCTCCCCAATTCCAAAATTGAAGGTATAGTCTCCAGGAGTCCAGTTCGAGAGCTGCCATGGCTCGGGTTTCTGTGACGGATCGTAGAGTTTGTAGGCAAAGTCAAACCTGAACGGGCCGATTGGAGATCCTATTCGCAGACCGACACCCATATCCCATGCGATATCTTCATAGAGCGAGTTGAATGTGAGGCCGTAGGTGCCCGAGCGGTCCCAGATGTTGCCAAGGTCTGTAAAAACGGCAATACCTGATGGCTGACCGAATACCTTGAAGAACTTGATCCTGTATTCCAGATTACCTTCCAGCCTGATATCTGCACCGAGGTTCGCAGCGACCTCGTTATCATTGCTGGCTGGTCCCAGCGTATTGAACAGCCAGCCTCTCATACTGTTTGGCCCTCCGGCGAAGAATCGACGTTCTTCGGGGGTATCGTCCGCTTTTCCATATGGCGCCATCCATCCGGCAAAGACTCTTCCGGCCACTTCGGTGTTTTCTGAGAGTTTTCTGGTGAAACTGTACTGCGTACTGATTTTGAAAAACTGTGAATAGCTCGTGCCGAAAATCTGAGGGTCATCGTCGCTGTAACCCGCATAGCTTCCGGTATCGATATATTCATCGATGAGCCAGGCAAGGCTTCCAACTGCCTCAACGGCGGCGTTCCATGTATGGGTCGTTGTTCTGTAGGGGTCCTTGCGGTTCGATGAATAGTACTGTACGCGAAAGGTCTGGTTGATGTTGGTCTCCAGAAGACTGTCGAGAGCATTGTCGACATCCATGGAACTGGTTGGATCAATGCCGATATTGTCTGCAAGATCGGTTTTGAAGAGCTGTTTGAAACCATTCAGTGAGTCTTTCTGTACCCATTCGAGTTCAAAGAAGTCAATATTGAGTCGTGACCTTGGGTTCAATGAGGTATTGTAGCTCGCTCGCAGAAGCCCTGTCTGGTTATCGAGCAGAATCGGAAGACGGGATCGGTTGTATTCAAGAGTTGCCTCGTAGGCGCTGCCGGGTTTTTTCAGTTCCGGCATGACGAGGCTTGCCGATAAGCCGAGTTCATAGGCACGGTATTTTTCATACTGTCCATCTTCGAGATTACTGAGAAGATCATTTGAGGTTCCGAGCTGCATGCCGAAATCCCCTTTTATTTTCAGGTTTTCAGCGTTTTTCAGCAGGTTTCTGTTTTCGTAGCCTAACGATGTTCCCAGAAAAAGGTTGCCGTAACGGTTGTCGGCATAGATACTCGGCTCTATCAGATGTCGGGGTTTTGGTTCCAGATGAATGGAGGTGTAGAGCTTGCCGTTCTGCACTGAATCCCTGCGGATGAAGATCGATGAGAAGATGTTCGTTGATCCAAGGTTCTGAAGGGTTTTCTGCTGCAGCGACTGTTGTGTGAGCTGCCCGGGCCGGTATGCGGTATAGTTGGTGACAAGCTTGTCAGATATCCGGGGGTTTCCATAGACGGTTACATCGACATTGTCGAGAGAAAACGCTCTCATGGCATTGGGATCATCAGGCTTGCGGGGATCATGGAGTACAGCCTTAACCGGTCCGTATTCGAGTTTTTGCGGAAGCCTGAGATCTACTTTCACTCCTGCCAGGACGCCGACCGTGTCGATCTGAATGCTGATGCTGTCTTCGTGCATGAGTGCATAGCCGTACTCCTTGAAAAAATTGATGCTTCGGTCGCGTTCTTCAAGAAGATTATCTACGGAGAAAATGTCCTGGACTTTGAGTTTGCTCTGCTTGAGATAGAGTGAGGTTGCCGCAGTGTCAAGATTGTCAAGTCCCTGGTAGCTGATGGTATCGATACGGGTGGGGGTGTTCTCCTCAATGCTGATAAAGATGTTCTGTTGGGCACCGTTGTCTGAAGCCCGGATCGTTGTGTCGATGATGGCGAAGAAATAGCCTTTATAGGTATAGAGTTTTTTGATCAGGGCGATGTCGCGGCGGAAGTCGTCGGAAACAAATGCTATAGGGGCTTCGCCAAGGGATTCCTGCATCCATTTTTTGACGTTATTTTGCGAGGAGAGCAGGGTTTTGTGTGTGTAGGCGCCACGTGGGTCGTTGAAAAGGTGATCGGCAAAGCGATGGATGCCGACCCAGGGTTTGAATACCCCGAAATAGCGGGTGTTTTCTTTTGTCGACATAACAGAGCGGATCTCTTCGGTCGAAATCGCTCTGTTGCCGGAAATGACAATGTTATTGACAAATCCGTTGTCTGTTGAAGCTGTTGCATCCGGTTTCGTTCTGCTCATGACCGGCTCCGGGAGCATGAGCATCAGAACGACAGATGCCAGGAGAGTGGCAATGAACCGGATACGTTTGTTCAAAAAAAAAACATGCTGGCTTCCTTTAGCTTAAATGTTCTTCGTCACCGTAGCAGAAATCTTCATCTGTAGGATAATCCGGCCAGATCTCTTCAAGGCTTTCATAGAGTTCATCGCTTTCAGGCAGATCATCCAGATTGTCAAGGACAGGCTGGGGTGCTCCGGTGCGATTGGCGAAATCAAGGAGTTCATCTTTGGTCGCCGGCCAGGGAGCATCAGCAATATGGCGTGCTAAATCGAGATTCCAGTACATACACAATCACAGGTTAAATCAGGTTTATGAATGCTTTGATAGTCAGAAGAGCGCCCTGCGGTTACAACCGCCGCCATACATCTTCGTAATCCAATGCGGACGCTTCTCACAGGTGATGGTCATCGATGCGGACGATCATCATCACCTACGGCTGTTCCTGCGGCTGTTTTTTTCTGACCGCAAGCAGTGCCGGATTGAGCGTTGTTTACGAAATAAGCTGCTTCAGGAAAGCATGTGTTTACCCTCTTGTCGAGAGGGAAACGAAATAAGAGAATTTTCGATAATATAAAAAAAGTTTTCGTTCAGCAAGAGCTATCCTTGCGCGGTTAATGGGCATCGAGCCAGTTTTTACCGATACCGGTATCGACTTCGACAGGTACCTGTTTCAGTCCGCAGACCAGAGCGGCTTCTTTCATTGATGCAACCACCATTGTTTCAAGTTTTTCGTGTTCCTCTTCATTGGTTTCGAAGACCAGTTCGTCATGAACCTGAAGGAGCATGGTCGAATGCATCTTGTGCTCCTGCATGGTATTTTCTATGAGGCACATGGCGTATTTGATGATATCCGCCGCAGTTCCCTGGACAGGCGTGTTCATGGCAGCCCGCTCTGCAGCTTTGCGGATATTACCGTTGCGGCTGTTGAGTGCTGCGATATAGCGCCGTCGTCCGAGAAGAGTCGTTACAAAGCCATTTTCAGCGGCTTGTCTGACAAGAGCGTCGAGAGCCTCGAACAGGCCGGGATATTTCGATTTATAGGTGTCAATGATGGCTTTAGCTTCTTTCTGGGAGATGTTGAGCCTCATCGACAAGCCATAGGGCTGAATACCGTAAAGAACGCCAAAGTTTACCTCTTTGGCCTTTCTTCGCATATCGCTGGTGACATCCTCTGTGTCGAAAATCGCTTTGGCTGTTGCCGCATGAATATCTTCCTGGTTGCGGAACGCTTCGATAAGCTTCTTATCGCCTGATAGTTCCGCAGCGATTCGCAGTTCGATCTGGGAGTAGTCCGCCGAGAGCAGAAAATTCCTGTTTGTTGAGGCAATAAAGGCTTTGCGGATCTCTTTGCCCAGTTCGGTACGGATAGGGATGTTCTGCAGGTTCGGGTTTGACGATGAGAGCCTTCCGGTAGCTGTGATATGCTGGTTGAAGGAGGTATGGAGCTTTCCAGTAGCAGGGTTCAGGATTTTCGGCAGTGCTTCTATATAGGTAGAACGGAGCTTCTGCAGACTCCGGTATTCCAGGATATCCTGCGCAATAGGGTGTATCATCGCCAACTCTTCGAGAACCTGAACGTTGGTTGAGTAGCCGGTTTTTGTCGTTTTCTTCGCCGGCAGTCCTAATCTGGTGAAAAGAATTTCTCCAAGCTGTTTGGGCGAGTCGATGTTGAATGTCGAGCCTGCTGTGGCGTAGATTCGCTCTTTGAGGTCTGCTGTCAGCGATGCGACTTTTGTCGCAGTTTTTTCCAGATGCTTTGTGTCAAGCGAAATTCCTCTGTATTCCATGGCGGCCAGAACGTTAACCAGCGGAAACTCGATGTTTCTGCAGAGCCATTCGAGCTCCTGGTTGTCTTTCAGCTGTTTTTCGAGCGTGTTTTGGAGACGAAGGGCTATGTCTGCATCCTGACACGCGTAGTTTTTGAGTGCCTCAAGAGGGACCTGGCGGAGTGGGACAGCTTTTTTGCCTGTTCCGCACAGCTCGCTGTATGTCGTTGTCCGGTATTGCAGGTGGCGTTGTGCCAGATCATCGAGATTATGTGTTTCCTCAGGGTTGATGACATAGCTGGCGAGCATGGTGTCGAAACCGGTCGGCGCAAGCTGGATTCCATAATTTTTCAGGACGAGAATATCGTATTTCAGGTTCTGTCCCCATTTTTCTATCGCCGGATTTTCAAGAACCGGTTTGAGGATCGACAGGGCTTTTTCAGGCTTGAGACCCTCCGGGCTGCAGTAGATGAAGACCGCTTCTTGCGGTTTGACGCTTATGGAGATGCCGACCAGCTCGGCTTCAAAGGTGTTGAGGCTGGTTGTTTCTGTGTCGAGAGCAAACGACGATAACCCGGCGAGTGTTTCGGTTAACGTGGTAAGCTCTTCTTCGGTATCGATGAGCGTGTAAACGGCGTCTTCAGGCGGCTCTGTTATGGTTGGTGCACGGTGCGCTTCCCTTTTTACTTTGGGCGCATTATCCGGGGCGATTTCTTTTGGTGGGGTTATAGCGGGAAAAAGATCGGGAATTTTCGAGGCGATTGCACGCAGTTCGAGCCTTTCGAGCAGAGGAAAAAGCTTTTCGGGATCAGGCTGTCCGCATTGCAGTGACGCAAGGGGTGTTTGAAGGTCTATATCCGTTTTGATGGTGACCAGATCACGGATCAGCTCACGTTCGGGTAGAAATTCTTCAAGGCTCTTGCGTGTTCTCGGAGGAAGCTTTTCGAGATTTTTGCTGATCTCATCAAGAGAGCCATAGCTCAGGAGCAGTTTTGATGCAGTTTTCGGACCGATCCCTTTTGCTCCGGGTATATTGTCTGACGAATCTCCGGTAAGGGTCAACAGGTCTATGAACTGATCTGGAGCAATACCGAGCTCCTCTTTGAGCTCAGCCGCTCCAAAGCGCAGGAGTTCATTCTGGCGTTTTCCCGGTTTGAGAAGGGTGACGCCATCATGGATCAGCTGAGTCATATCCTTGTCGGGACTGACGATATTGATCCGGCACTCCGGTTCGAACTCGCGTGCTGCAGTGCCGATAAGATCATCAGCTTCGTAACCGGGCTGTTTGAGGATCGGGATGTTGAATGCTTCGATAAGACGGAAAATGAAATCCAGCTGGGTGATAAGATCTTCAGGCGGTTGAGGGCGGTTTGCCTTGTATGCGTCATAGCGTTCGTGCCGGAATGTTTTTTCCCTGCTGTCGAATGCTACGGCAAGATAGTCCGGAGCGTAGGTTTCATAGATTTTAAGGAGGGTTGTCAGAAATCCGAAAGCGGCCCCTGTCGGAACGCCGTCTCTGGTTTTCATATCTGCCCGCTGAAGGGCGAAAAACGCCCTGTAGACAAGAGCCATACCGTCAAGAAGGAAAAGCTCGGGTTTTTCAGTACGCGGTGTGTCTGGCAGTGAGGGTTCTGCAACTCCTTGCGTTGTTTCGTCCAGGGAGAGCTGGAACTGATTTTCATTACTTGACAATGCCATAACTGCCTAATACTTTTACCATCGTTGCAAATTCTTTGAGATGTCCCAGTGCGTTCCGGACGTTCTGATCGTCGCTATGGCCTATGCAATCGACATAGAAAAGGTATTCAAACGCTTTTTTGCGGAACGGGCGCGATTCAATTTTTGTCAGATCGATGCTGCGCAGGGCAAAGGTCGCCAGGGCTTTGAAGAGAGAGCCCGGTTCATTGGGAAGGGTAAAGACAATCGAGGTTTTTTGTCTTTCCGATTCCTCTGTTTGCAGGAACGGGAGGTTTTCTCTATGATGTTCATGGGCGATGCAGAAAAAACGGGTGATGTTCCACTCTTCATCAGCCAGGTTTTCCTGGAGAATGGCGAGGCCGTAGAGCTCGGCAGCACGTTTCGAAGCAATGGCGAGATTGCTGCTCTTGCCTTCCGAAGCGATGATTTTTGCGCTGCCCGCAGTATCGTAAGCGACTTCAGCTTTGAGGTGAGGGTGGCGGTTGAAGAAATTCCTGCATTGGGCAAGTGCCTGTGGATGAGAGAGGACATTGCCCGGTGATGCCGTTGATGATCCCGGTAATCCGAGAAGGCAGTGCTGGACCTTGACAAATGTTTCGGCGACGATATGTACCGGGTGCTCTATCAGGAGGTCGTAGTTGTGATGTATGCTTCCCCCAAGTGAATTTTCGATAGGAATGACCGCACAGGCGACCTGTTTGTTTTCGACGGCATTGAATGCATCGTCAAACGATTCAAATGGTTCTGGTTGGCCGAAGCGAAGGGCCGCGATTTCGCTGTATGCGCCGGGCTCGCCCTGATATGCAACCAAGCGGTTTGTCATTATTTTTTCTTGTGATTAATTTGCGGTAAAGCAGATTGATTTGATTTTATTTACTTCTGGCGGGTCAGAATGATGAGCCCCTGCCAATCTTACGAGGTCAGTTGAACGGTGTGTCGGGTGAAGTTCACCACTACCTGTGGATACACAGGCCTCCGTGAAAAGGTCGATTGTTTTTTTGTCGTAATAACACACTTGAATTGACGTACTTGGAAGGATCGCACACGCTTTGAAGCATTTCAACGTACATTACTGAAAATATATCTAATATCATAAACCGGTGACCTGCCGGGTTTTTCCAACAGTCAGTTATTTAGCTATGTCCGGACACAGTAAATGGTCTACGATTAAACGGAAAAAGGCCGCAACAGATCAGAAAAGAGGAAATCTTTTTACCAAGCTCGTTCGTGAAATCACGATTGCTGCAAAAATGGGGGGCGGTGATCCTTCCGGAAATCCGCGTTTGCGTCTTGCGCTTGACAATGCAAGGGCAAATTCCATGCCTCAGGAAAATATTCAGCGGGCTATCAAGAAAGGTACCGGCGAACTTGACGGTGTTGTCTATGAAGAGATCACCTATGAAGGGTATGGGCCTGGCGGCATTGCGCTTATCATTGAGACAGCAACCGACAACCGCAACAGGACGGTTGCCGATATTCGCCATATCATCAATCGCAGCAACGGCTCTCTGGGAGAAAACGGCAGCGTCAGCTGGATGTTTCATCGAAAGGGGTGTATTGATGTCCTCAAGAGCAGCGCCGGTGAGGAGGAACTCATGGAGATTCTGCTGGAGGCAGGGCTCGAAGATCTCAATACCGATGATGAGCAGTTCTATAATGTCATTATTGACGTCAAGGATCTCGAATCAGCCAAGAAAGCGCTTGACGATAAGGGGATTGCCTATGAGAATGCTCGTATGGATATGATTCCCGACAACTACGTTGAGCTGGAAGCAGAGGATGCTGTCAAAGCGGTAAAACTTATTGATGCGCTTGAAAACAGTGATGACGTTCAGGTTGTCTACAGTAATATCGAGTTCAGCGAACAGGCGATGAACAGCCTTGATTCATGATTGTTTTAGGAGTAGATCCCGGAAGCGTGCATACCGGCTATGGGGTTGTCCTCTGCAACGGCCAGAAGTTCAGTCTTGTGGCCTGCGGGCTCATCCGTCTCAGCTCTAACCAGTCTATTGCCGATCGGATCAAGATTATCTATGATGAACTTGGTGCCATTATCGCCGAGTATAATCCACAACGTCTTGCTCTTGAAACGGCATATGTCAACCGAAATCCCCAGTCGGCCCTTAAGCTCGGTCAGGTGCGCGGTGCTATTGTCGCCCTGACGATGAACAAGGGACTCGAACTGCATGAGTATGCTCCGAGGGAAGTCAAATATGTGTTAACCGGAAAAGGGAGTGCCGGAAAGGAGCAGGTCTCGTATATGGCAAGGCATTTTCTCAACATTCAGCAACCTATAAAGCCTTACGATGTCACCGATGCACTCGGGATTGCGCTTTGTGATCTTCTGTGCGACGCTAAAGGGCTGTCTCCCAGGCGGGGGTCGGGTTCCCGGAAGTCTGCCCGTGGAGGGTGGGAGGATTTTGTCCGGACAAATCCTGAATTGATTGTCTGAAGCTCTCAGGGGGTCTGCCGGCTGATTGCTACATTTACTTAACGCTTGTGTAATTCTAAAGGAATGACGTGAAAGGTCATATTTTCAATCTTCCGAATTTTCTGAGCCTGTTGAGGGTTCTGCTGATCCCCGTGTTCATATACTATTTTGATCAGGGGGAGATATGGACAGCTATCGGCGTTCTTGTCGTCGCAGTCCTGACTGACTGGTTCGATGGCCAGACAGCCCGATGGACTCATGAGGTTTCCGACATGGGCAAAATTCTCGATCCTCTTGCCGACAAATTGTGCCTGGCTGCTGTGGCGGTGTATTTCATGTATATCGGCGAACTGCCGATCTGGTTTGTTGTCTTTGTCGTTATACGCGATCTGTTGATTTTTCTGGGGGCAGCATATGTGAAGTATCGTCACAAGGTTATCACGACATCGCTCTGGCCCGGCAAATGGGCGGTTGGCTTTGTTTCCATGATGTTTTTTGCCATGGTCTGGCCTCATCCGGTTTTTGACCGCTATCCCGTACAGGAGTTTTTTATGTATCTCTCGGTGTTCATGCTGTTACTTTCCTTTATGCAGTACTGCGTGAGGTTTTATAGAATTCAGCGGGGCATGGAATACAAGGTCTGAAAAAAAGCCGGTCTCTCTTTCACTGAGAGACCGGCTTGCAAGGTTGTCAATGCAGCCTGATGGCTATTTTTCTTTCTTGACGACGGTTGCCATCAGCGACGCTTCACAGACCAGTTCACCACGAACATAGGCTTTTCCATCAAACTGGCAGACGCTGCGGCGCCTGCTTTTCATGACAGCTTCGATAACCAGCGTGTCTCCCGGGACAACCGGCTTGCGGAATCGTGCTTTGTCGATCCCCATGAAGTAGACCTGCATATCGTTGATGTTGTCGTTGCCGTTGAGCATCATGATCCCGCCTGTCTGAGCCATCGCTTCGATAATCAGTACTCCGGGCATGATCGGGTTTCCGGGAAAGTGACCCTGGAAGAACTCTTCGTTCATCGTCACATTTTTGATCGAGACGATCTTTTCGTCGAGTTTGAATTCGACGATCTTGTCGATCAGGAGGAACGGATAGCGGTGGGGAAGGATGTTCTGGATAGCATTGATGTCGAAAATGACCCCGGCTTTTTTCTCGTGCTGATACTGTCTGGCAAGGGTATTGCGGTCAGCATATTTTTTCAGCAGTTTGACAAACTCGACGTTCGATGCATGGCCCGGACGGGCTGCAAGGATCTGGGCTTTGATCGGCATGCCGAGCAGGGCCAGATCACCCAGGAGATCGAGGAGCTTGTGACGGGCAGGTTCGTTCGTGAAACGCAATTCGCGATTGTTGAGTATGCCGTTGTCTCCAAGAATAAGCCCTGAAGGATCGATTCCGATTTTTTCGGCAAGAGCATCAAGTTCTTCGGATGAAAGAGTCTTGTCGACAATGACGACAGCGTTATCAATATCGCCGCCTTTAATGATGCCAAGGTTTGCCAGCGCTTCGACTTCGCTCAGAAAGCAGAAGGTACGGCAAGGCGCAAAGTCTTTGAGAAACTCATTGTCAAGATCAAAAAGGCCGGAGTGCTGCGAGCCGAGAGCTGGGTTTTTATAGTCAACCATGACCGTTGTCCTGAACCCGTCGAGGGGCAGGCCTACGATGTCAACACCGTTATCCTGATCATGATATTCGATGCTTTCATCGATCACAAGATAGTTTTTCGGTTCTTCCTGTTCCTGGAACCCGGCTTCAAGCAGGGCTTCGGCAAATTGCTGTGAGCTTCCGTCCATAACCGGAGGTTCAGGTCCGTTCATTTCAATACGGCAGTTGTCGATCTGCAAGCCGTAGAGAGCGGCAAGAACATGTTCCGTTGTATGTACCTTGACGCCATTGCATTCAATGGTTGTGCCTCTGCAGACATCGACGACGTTATCAATCAGCGCCGGGATTTCAGGATAATCTTCAACATCGGTTCGGATAAAACGGTAGCCGTAATTATCAGGGGCCGGTTTGAACGTAATCATGCATTCCTTTCCGGTATGCAATCCTCTGCCCCAGAGAGAGACTTCATTTTTCAGTGTTCGTTGGTGAATGAGCATGGTGTATCGGTTGTTATTCCCGCCTGCGGCAGGACAATGAGTAAATCGGCCAATAGAAACTTTTAAGATAATAAAGGGCGCAACCCTTTCAAATTCCTCGACCCCGCATCGTCTGAACGGGTTGGACTTCCTTCAGATATCAGAAGTGCTTTTGCGCTTTTGCGGCGATCATTGCATGAGTTTCAGGGTTTCCTGCGATAATGCTGTGGTGGGCAAAAACGTCGGGATTGCCGTCGAAGCCTGTGACAATACCGCCCGCCTCTCTGACAAGCAGAACGCCTGCAGCGTAGTCCCAGGGATAGAGCTTGTATTCCCAGAATGCATCGAAACGGCCGCATGCCGTGTAGGCAAGGTCGATAGCGGCAGATCCTGCCCTGCGGATTCCTGCTGAATCATGGATCACATCCTTGAGCATGGAGACATAGGATTCAAGGTAGTGGTATTCCTTGAACGGTATTCCTGTTGCAATCAGAAGCTGCCGGGTATCCTGCCGGTCCGATATCCGTACCGGTTTTCCGTTCAGTTTCGTTCCTTTTCCTTTTTCGGCAGTGAAGAGTTCATCGAGTACAGGCTGGTAGACGACTGCGACCAGCAATTCATTGTTACTGTCAGAGAGGGCTATGCTGACGCAGAAAACCGGGAACGAGTGGATGAAATTGAGGGTGCCGTCCAGTGGATCGACGATCCATTTCCTGCCGGAAGTGCCGTTGGCACTGCTTCCTTCCTCACACAACAGGCTGTCTTCCGGAAATGCGGCTGTCAGGATTTCGGCAATGCGTTTTTCGCTTTCCTTATCAGCGCCGGTCACGAAATCCTTGAACTCCTTGGGATGGATATCCTGTTCGGACAATTCTCCGAATTTCGCGAGAATGATCGATCCTGCCTCTCTTGCGGCCTGAATTGCTTTTTCAAGCTCTCTCTTCATGATTGAGGGGTTAAGCGGTTGAGCAGATATGATTTGACGGGGATCAATATACGGTTCAGAACTTCCAATAGCGAATTGGCAGAGCGTTGCAGAGTATTTAGTCCTGACAGGGAAACTAACAGTCTTTATAAGCACTTTTAACTATAAATACGTGCTTCTTTTAACGAAACAATGGAGTTATGAAAGGAAAAGCAGGAATGCTTGTCGCTTGCCTCGTGCTTTGCATGGCGTTTGCGTTTGGCGGCAGTCTCTTTACACCGGTCGAGGGATCTGCATGGTATTATGAGATCTTGAACAAGCCCGACTGGAATCCTCCGGACTGGCTTTTTCCGCCCGTATGGACGGTTCTGTTTCTGATGATGGGTGTTTCACTCTGGCTCGTTGTGCGTGATGGTTTTGACCGGCCGGGCGTCAAGCTTGCCTCTGCACTGTTCGGTGTGCAGCTCCTGCTGAACCTTGGGTGGTCGGCTGCATTTTTCGGCCTGCAGTCCCCGATGCTGGGTTTTATCGAGATTCTTATTCTCTGGCTGGCAATTGTGATGACCATTGTGCGCTTTACGGCCATATCACGGCCGGCGGCACTGCTTCTTGTGCCGTATCTTCTCTGGGTCAGTTTTGCATCGTATCTCAATTTTACGATATGGCAGCTTAACCCGTAGGCATCCTGATATGGCGGTACGCTTTAGTGTTTCTGCTCTCGTGCTCATAATGCTGGTGTTGTCTTTTCCCGCTGTTATAGCGGCTGAGGATGCAGCGCTTGTCTATCATGGAAATATCAAAAGCAGGATTTTTCATCGTCCCGGCTGCAGGTATTATGACTGTGCTGCCTGCACCCGGGAGTTTAGCTCACGACAGAAGGCTATTGATGCCGGCTTCAAACCGTGCGGTATCTGTAAGCCGTGACTTCTGACTGTGTTGGCGTTGCATGGTGGTCAGCGAAGCGCCTCAAGGTTTTTTATGGCTATCGAGCCAGCGCTTTTCAGGCGTTGCTGAATATCCTGGCGATCGATATTTCCCGCTCCTATGGTGATATAGTATTCGTCTTTCAGGATGTAGAGACCTCCTGTTGCAATAAAGGCTTCGTCTCCTATTCCCTCAATGTCGGTTCTCGAGTCGCTCATTGCCTTCTGTATGGAATGGAAAAGTTCCGATGGAGCGAGTCCGCCAGGCGGCATGAATGACTGCTGGGTCAGTGTGACCTGCAGAAAGCCCCAGGAATCGGTGTTGACAGGATTGTACAGACACAGCTTCATCCCGACAACCTCCTGTTGGCTCTTTTCCGCATCCATAACCGGTTCGCCGAGGAGCGTTTCTGCTTCAGATTTTGAAATCAGTCCGCAGGCTTCAAGAACAGCTGCTTTGAGGGTTGTTGATGCAGATTCTTTCTTTGACTCCATTGAGCCTGAATTATTGCAGCCCGACAGCATGAGCGCCGGTGCAAGAAGCATGATTGCAAGGCCTACAAGATATCGCATGGATACACCTCCTGTTGTTCTATCGAAAAGTTCTTTACAGCAAAATATACATAAAGAAGCCGTCCCGGTCATCATCGACCGGGACGGCTTCTTTATGAGTATGCATTGAAGCGGAAGAACGGCTTCTTAATCTTCGTCTTCCTGTCCGCGCAACTGTTCGAGCACGCCGAAATCTTCAAGCGTGGTAACATCGCCCTTGATCTCTTTGCTTGAGGCCAGTTCGCGCAGAAGTCGGCGCATGATTTTGCCGCTTCTGGTTTTGGGAAGGCCCTGGGCCCATCTGATTTCGTCGGGTTTGGCTATCGGGCCGATCTCTTTGGAAACATGGGCTCTCAACTCCTCGCGAAGTTTCATGTCGCCCTGATATTCATCCTTGAGCGTGACGAATGCGATCAGAGCGTTGCCCTTGATCTCATCCGGACGGCTGACGACAGCTGCTTCGGCGACAGATTCGTGGGCAACGAGAGCGCTTTCTACTTCGCTGGTGCCAAGACGGTGTCCGGAGACGTTGACAACATCGTCGACGCGTCCCATGATCCAGATATAGCCATCTTCGTCTTTGCGGGCGCCATCACCGGTGAAATACATATCCTTGAATTCAGACCAGTAGGTCTCTTCATAGCGTTTATTGTCACCGTAAATCGTGCGAAGCATCGATGGCCATGGTTTCTTGATGACCAGGTAGCCGCCTTCGTTGGCGTTACAGGGCGTGCCATCCTTACGAACGACATCGACCAGGATACCGGGAAGCGGACGGGTTGCCGTGCCCGGTTTTGTCGGGGTCGCTCCAGGAAGGGGCGAGACCAGGATGCCTCCGGTTTCTGTCTGCCACCAGGTGTCGACGATCGGACACTTTTCTTTGCCTACAACGGAGTGGTACCACATCCATGCTTTCGGATTGATCGGTTCACCAACGGTGCCGAGAAGTCTGAGCGTGCTGAGGTCGTGTTTGTTGACCCACTCGTCACCTGCGCGGATAAACGCCCGTATCGCCGTCGGAGCAGTATAGAGAATGGTGATTTTGTGGCGGTTGATAATATCCCAGAAGCGGTCCCACTGCGGGTAGTTCGGTGCGCCTTCATACATCATCAGGGTTGCACCGTTGAGCAGCGGACCGTAAACCAGATAGCTGTGACCGGTAATCCAGCCCACATCGGCAGTACACCAGTAAATGTCTTCGTCCTTGATGTCGAAGACATACCTGAACGAGCTGGCTGCATGAACCATATAACCGCCCGTTGTATGGAGAATTCCTTTCGGTTTTCCAGTCGATCCGCTGGTATAGAGAATGAAGAGCGGATGCTCTGCATCGACGAACTCGGGATCGTTATGATCGAGGGCCAGCCCCATGAGGTCATGCCACCAGTGGTCCATACCGTCATGCATGGTAACCTCTTCATTGGTGACTTTCAGGACAATGACGCTACGGACCGAGGGAGTGTTGACAATTGCATCGTCAACGATGTCTTTCAGATTGATCGTATTGCCGCGTCGGCGGGTTCCGTCGGAGCAGATGATCAGTTTTGCTTTTGAGTCGTTGACCCTTTCGGTAATGGCGTGGGCGGAGAACCCTGCGAAAATGACATTGTGGACAGCTCCGACACGGGCGCATGCAAGAACGGCGACCACCAGTTCAGGCACCATCCCCATATAAATGGCTACTCTGTCACCAGGCTTGATGCCCGCAATTTTCAGGACGTTGGCGAACTTGCTGACCTGTCTGTGGAGTTCGCCGTAGGTGAGAACCCGCTGTTCACCCTCTTCACCTTCCCAGATAATGGCGGCCTTGTTTTTTCTCCAGCTGTTGACATGACGGTCAACGGCATTGTAGCAGATGTTTGTTGTTGCGCCGGGGAACCACTTGGCATAGGGAGAATTCCATTCGAGTACCGAATCCCATTTTTTTTCCCAATGGAACTCCTCAGCTACGCCTGCCCAGTAAGCTTCAGGATCTTTCTCTGCCTGGCTATAGAGCTCTTCATACTGCTCCATTGAGGATATATGAGCGTTTTCTGAGAACTCGGACGGGGGAGGAAACTTGCGTTTTTCAGACAGGACGGAACTGATCGATTCGTTTTCGGGGGATTCTTGCGGATGTGATGTGTTTTTGTCCGTAGCCATTGATACGTGGTTTTAGGTTTACAAAAAGGGTTTACAGCCCTTAACAGGTATATAATGCCTTCTTCACGAGTGAATCATTGAAGCGCCTTCAAGCTGGACAGTGTAAACAGGAAAAACATGGATTGCCGGATCTGTACCGGCATCAAAACGTGATCGTGCTGATATGGTCTTGACAAGTGTCTTAATTGGAAATTATACAAAAAAAAGGGATGAGTAAGCAAATTGAAGTGTATCTGGTCGGGGAATATTTTTTTTGACAATGCGCGAGTCGGGATAAAATCAGAGCAAATCCCCCTTTTTCAAGGGGGATTGCGGGAGATCTGGGGGATCGTTCAGAGCGGTTTGACTGCGAAGTTGACCAGTTTTCCGGGAACGGCAATTTCTTTTATTATTGTCATTCCCTCAAGGAATTTCTTCACACTTTCAATCTCTCTGGCCCCGGCGATCATGGCCTCTTTCGATAAACCTGCAGGAGCCAGGAAGGTTCCTCTGAGCTTGCCGTTGACCTGAACGGCTATGGTGAGCTCATTGTCTTCAGCCAGAGCCGGATCAAAAACAGGGAACGGCGCCCTGGCGATCGGCTCGTTGTTGCCGGCAGCCTGCCAGAGTTCTTCGCAGATATGCGGTGCATAGGGAGCAAGGAGAAGCAGCAGGGTTTCCAGGGCCTTGCGGTTTCTGCATCCGGCTTTGTGCAGTTCGTTGACAAAGACCATCATTTCGGCAATGGCGGTATTGAACTTGAGATGTTCGGTATCCTCGGTGACTTTCTTGATGGTTTTATGCATCCTGCGTGTCAACGCGTCGTCGAGAGGCGTATCGGTCAGCATGGCTGGACCCTCCTGCTCAGGATAGACAATCCGCCAAACTCTCGACAGAAAACGGCTGATGCCTTCAATTCCGTTGGTGTTCCAGGGTTTGACCTGTTCCAGAGGGCCGAGGAACATTTCGTAGAGACGCACAGCGTCGGCTCCATAGCTTTGCATGACATGATCGGCAGGGATAACGTTGCCTCGCGATTTCGACATCTTTTCATTGTCTTCGCCGAGAATCATTCCCTGATTGAAGAGTTTCTGGAACGGCTCTTTTGTCGATACAACGCCAAGATCGTAGAGCACTTTGTGCCAGAAACGCGCATAGAGAAGGTGAAGGACAGCATGTTCAGCTCCTCCGATATAGAGGTCAACATTCATCCAGTAGCGTTCTTTGTCCGGGTCGACCAGTTGCTGCTGGTTTGAGGGATCGATAAAGCGCAGATAGTACCAGCAGCTGCCAGCCCATTGCGGCATGGTATTTGTTTCTCTCCTGAACGCACCGTGTTCGTCCTGCCCGAAGAGCCAGTCCTCGATGTTTGCCAGAGGGGATTCTCCCGTGGTTGATGGGTGATAGGCTTCAACCTCCGGGAGGGTGAGCGGAAGATCGGTTTCAGGGCGCAGGGAACCGTCATCATAATGTTTGACGGGAATCGGTTCTCCCCAGTAACGCTGGCGACTGAAAATCCAGTCGCGGAGTTTATAGTTGATTTTTCTTCTGCCTTTTCCACTCGATTCGATCCAGTCGGCCATGCGTTTGAAGGCGCTTGTAAAGTCGAGACCGTCCAGGCTTATCTCGTTGTTCGACGAGTTGACACAGATACTCTCTTTGCCTTCGAATACCTCATCCTGAACATCGTGGGGACTTTGAATGACTTCGATGATCGGCAGCCCGAATTTTTTTGCAAATTCCCAGTCACGGCTGTCGTGCGCCGGGACCGACATGATTGCGCCGGTGCCGTAGGAGGTCAGTACAAAATCGGAAACCCAGACCGGCAGGGCCTCACCGTTTGCGGGGTTGATGGCATAGGAGCCGGTGAAGACTCCGGTTTTTTCTTTCTGCAGTCCGGTGCGTTCAAGCTCTGTTTTCAGCTTTGCTTCGCGGATATAGTTTTTGAGCTCGACAAGCTGCGGTGCTGTAGCAAGTTTTTCGGCCAGTGGATGTTCCGGAGAAATAACCAGGTAGGAAGCGCCGAAAAGCGTGTCGGGTCTGGTCGTATACACGGTGAGTTTCTGGCGATGGCAGGGGAGTTCAAAATCGATTTCGACGCCTTCCGATCGCCCGATCCAGTTGCGCTGCATCTGCTTGACATTTTCCGGCCAGTCGAGCTCGTCAAGTTCGTCGAGCAGGCGTTCTGCATAGGCTGTGATTTTCAGGACCCACTGCCGCAGCGGTTTGCGCACAACGGTGTGGCCGGCGGCGATTTTTTCATCAACCTCTTCATTGGCAAGGACCACTCTGAGATCTTCGCACCAGTTGACATCGACTTCACTCATGTAGGCAAGTCCCTTGTCGAGCAGCTGCAGAAAGATCCACTGAGTCCATCGGAAGTAATTCGGGTCGGTCGTGTTTATTTCCCGGGACCAGTCGTAGGAGAATCCCATGTTCTGGAGGGTCTGGCGGAAACTGCTTACGTTCTTCTGTGTGGTCGTTGTAGGGTGCGTGCCGGTTTTGATGGCAAACTGTTCTGCCGGAAGGCCGAAAGCGTCCCATCCCATAGGGTGCAGGACATTGAAGCCCCGACTGCGTTTGTAGCGGGCTATGATATCGGTTGCGGTATAGCCTTCGAGATGACCGACATGCAGGCCGGTACCGCTCGGGTAGGGGAACATGTCGAGGACATAATATTTCGGCTTGTCTGGATTGTCGTCGGTAAGAAAGGTCTGGTTATCAGCCCAGTATTTCTGCCATTTCTGTTCGATGGTTGAAAATTCGTAACGCATGGTACCGTTTAAATTGTGTTGAGCTCTTCCTTGCGGCCTTCTGTGCTGTCATGCCGGAACAGCTTTGATCATTAGAGGTTCAGTCATTGTCTCCCCCTTGGGAGCTAAGAAACGAAATTCATAGAATTATAGCAATGTAGCGCCTTTGTGCGAGCGGGCAAGAAAAAAGCCGTGCAGTCAGTTCTGCACAGCTTTTCCTTGATAGTCATGGACGTTGACGGTCGTTTACCGGTTGGCTTCCGCCTTGTCGCTCGCTCCGTTATCGGCTGATTTTTCCGCGAGCGCCTTGATGGAAAGCGCAAAACGGGTTTTGCCGGTGCGGGGATCCTTGCGGACATCGACAAGCTTGACTTTGACTTTGTCGCCGGGTTTCAGGTGGTCGCTGACTTTGGCGACCCTTTCATTGGAAATTTCGGAAATATGAACCAGACCATCTGTCTTCGGCAGAAACTCGACAAATGCACCAAGATCTTCCCTGATATCACGGACTTTACCGGAGTAGACAGTGCCGACTTCAGGTTTTGAAATGAGCAGTTTGATCGTTTCAAGTGCAGCCGAAGCGCCTTCGCCACTGGCCGAAGCGATGGTAACAGTCCCGTCGTCTTCGATGTTGATTTCAGCACCGGTCTCTTCGGTGATGCTGCGGATCGTTTCTCCGCCTTTACCGATGACCATACCGATCGCATCGACAGGAATCTGAATGGTGGTGAGCTTTGGAGCGTATTTGCCGATCTCGGTTCTCGGCTCCTGGATTGCCTCGTTCATTTTGTCGAGAATGTGCAATCTGCCATGCAGCGCCTGTTCGAGCGCCTGTTCAAGAATATGGTAATCCAGACCATCGATCTTGATATCCATCTGGCAAGCGGTAATGCCATCGGCTGTACCTGCTACTTTGAAGTCCATATCGCCAAGATGGTCTTCATTGCCGAGAATGTCGGAGAGGACAGCATATCTGTCGCCTTCCTTGATCAGACCCATAGCGATGCCGGAGACCGGTTTTCTGAGCGGTACACCGCCATCCATAGCTGCCAGAGCGCCGCCACAGACCGAAGCCATAGAGGATGAACCGTTTGATTCAAGAATATCGGAAACGATACGGATGGTATACGGGAATGCCGATTCGGCTGGGGCCACTTTCCTGATCGCCCTTTCAGCAAGGTTGCCATGGCCGATTTCCCTTCGGCTGGTGCCGCCGACTCTTCCTGTTTCTCCGACGGAGAACGGAGGGAAGTTATAGTGGAGCATAAAGCGTTTATCGGCGTCGTCGGTGAGCGTATCGATCATCTGGGCGTCTTTCTTTGTTCCCAGGGTCAGGGTGACAAGCGCCTGCGTCTCTCCGCGGGTAAAGAGTGCCGAGCCGTGTGCCCTGGGGATAAGGCCGAGTTCGATGCTGATCGGCCGAACCTCGTCGAGTCGCCTTCCGTCAAGACGCTTGGCGTCGTCGAGGATCATCTCGCGCATAACCTGTTTTTCGATAGAGTGAATGGCGTCGCCGATGATCTGTTCGTTCAGGTAGAGCGCTTTTTCGGGTTCAGCGGCAATGACTTCGGGAGTGATTTCCTGCTGATAGCGCTGCAAGGTCTGCGCCTTGGCGTTTTTGTAAATCTCCGCTGTTTTTTCAGCCCGTTCTTCTTTGCAGAGCGGCATGTATGCGAGCTCTTTGAGATCGTTGCTGCAGATTTCAGCAATCGACTGGCGGAGATTGTCGGGAGCTTTGGCTGCGCTGAAGGTGCGCGCCGTTTTGCCGACTTCGGCTGCGATCTCATTCTGAAGAGCGCAGATCTTTTTGATGGCCTCATGACCGAAACGGATCGCCTCCAGCATTTCAGCCTCTGAAATTTCGTCCATCTCACCTTCCAGCATGCAGATCGTATTCTCCGTTCCGCCGATACTGATATCAATGTCACTGTCGCGCAGTTCGTTGATGTTGGGGTTGACGATATATTCGCCATTGACTCTTCCTACGCGAACTTCGGACATCGAGTTCTGAAAGGGGATGTCGGAGACCATGATCGCTGCTGAAGCAGCTACCCCGCCAAGAACATCGGCATCGTTGATCTGGTCAGAGGATATAACCGAAATGATAATCTGAGTGTCCTGATAATACCCGTCAGGGAAGAGCGGACGAAGAGCGCGATCTATAAGACGTGCTGAAAGAATCTCTTTCTCAGAAGGCCTGCCTTCACGTTTGAAAAAGCCTCCGGGGAATTTTCCGGCAGCGGAATATTTCTCACGGTACTCAACCTGCAGAGGAAAAAAGCTCTGGTTCGGGGAAGGAGGGGTTTTGCTTGAAACCACGGTAGCCAGCACCATAGTGTCATTCAGGCGAACAATGGCCGAGCCATCGGCCTGTTTTGCCATTTTCCCTGTCTCGATAGAGAGTGTTTTCCCGCTTCCCAGATCAATTTCTTTTCGTATAAACATGGACATCGATAGTTGGTGAACAAAAGGCTTGAACAATATCTTCGTATTTCCCGGATCCTTGTAGCGTACAGTCTGCCGCTGGATCTGAAGGTGACGGACGGGTATGAAAATACCTTTTTACGTAATTAAGCAATATACGATTATTTGAGAGATTCGATAATTGCTAATTATGCGCTTATCAAGGGTACACGATACTTACGGTTATCTATAAGTCTCGTTGTTCCGATCCATATTGCAAGCACCATCCGGTACTCTTTTCCCGGTTCCAGGAGTGCAGATTGGGTGAATGATTCGGCTTCCACAATCGAGACATAATCAATCTTTGCATCGGGTTCCTGTTCGATCAGGCTTATGGCCTCATCGATAAGCATCTCTGCGGCAGTGCATCCTTCCTGTATTCGTTTATCGGTCAATGACAGGGCTCTGAAAAGAACGGCAGCCTGTTTTCTTTCTTCGGAGGAGAGGTAAATGTTTCTTGAACTGATAGCGACCCCGTCATCGTCGCGCAGCAGGGGTGCTTCGAGAATCCTGATATCGATGTTCAGATCGTTCGTCATACGTTTGATGACCGCAAGCTGCTGGGCGTCCTTCTCACCGAAGACGGCAATATGGGCTTTGCAGATCATCATGAGCTTCAGAACCACTGTCGAGACCCCGTTGAAGTGATCGGGCCGGTGTTCCCCTTCGAGTATTGCCGCGACAGGACCGTTGTGAATACCGGTCTGAAACCCTTCGGGGTACATCATAGATGCGTCCGGCGCAAAAAGATAATCGACCTCTGCAGCCCTTGCCATAGAAGAGTCTTTTTCAAATGGTCTCGGGTAACAGTGAAAATCCTCGTTTTCTCCGAACTGTGCAGGATTGACAAATATGGTGAGAATGACTGTTCCTGCTTGCTGTTTTGCCAGTTTAATCAGGCTGAGATGGCCTTCATGCAATGCGCCCATGGTCATGACGACAGCGATCAGCTGATGCTTCATTCTCAGATTTTCCGCGATATTCTGCATCTCGCGGGGATTAGTGATGATCTGCATCTTCGTTGTTTCTGTGTGATTGATGGTTCAGTGAGGCAGGGTAGACCACCACGACAAATTCGCCGCGGATTTTTTTCTCCGAGAAATGACGGGCGAGCTCTTCTGCGCTTCCTGTTATATACTCTTCGTGCAGTTTGGTGATCTCCCTTGCGATGAATATCTCTGCTCCGGGCATGACACGTTCCAGCTCGTCGAGCAGTTTGATGATCCGGTAGGGAGATTCGTAGAAGACGACAGTTGACTGCAGCGATGCGAGAAACTCAAGGCGGCTTTTCCTGCCTTTTTTATGAGGCAGAAACCCGGCAAAGAAAAAATTGTGCGAAGGGAGCGGACACGCAGAAAGGGCGGCAGTCAGGGCGCTTGCGCCGGGAACCGGCAGAACGCTGATCTCGCGGCTGAATGCTTCGCGAACAAGGCTGTAGCCCGGATCGCTGATGGCCGGTGTTCCCGCATCGGTAACAAGGGCGATATCATTGCCCTCTTCGAGCAGCGCCAGAATGGTGCCGACAGCCCGCTGTTCGTTAGCGCTGTGATAGCTGACAAGTTTTTTGTGTTCGATATTGAAGTGCTTCAGCAGGATAGAAGCCCTTCGAGTGTCTTCGCACGCTATGGCATCGACCTCCTGAAGCGTGCTCACCGCCCGGTAGGTCATGTCATTGAGATTGCCGAGAGGGGTCGCCACGGTGTAGAGGGTACCGGTTCCTTTCATCCTTTTGATTTTTGCGCCTCAGGCGGCCTTTTGCGGCTGCCTGATTGTTGCGTGCAATGATGCTCTATTTTTAGTATATACAATATACTAAGCAATAATTACGAGAAACACCGAAACAGAGTTATGACGCAGGAAAATGTCCTTCTCGATGTCCGGAACCTCGGGGTACAGTTCGTGGTCAGAAAAGGGGGGCACAGAGGAAAGCATCCGGTTGTCCATGCCGTCAATGATGTCTCGTTTTTTGTCAGAAACGGCGAGACTCTCGGTCTGGTCGGAGAATCGGGTTGCGGAAAAACGACCCTCGGCAGGTCGCTTCTGAGGCTTGTTAACGGTGACGTGAAGGGTGAAATCCGTTTTGAGGATACACTGCTTGGTTCATTGAACGCAAGGGAGTTCCGGGAGATCCGCAGGAATATGCAGATGATTTTTCAGGACCCTTTCAGTTCGCTCAATCCCCGTTTGACCATCGGCCAGATGCTCTCCGAGGTGCTTGCGGTACACAAGGTGGTTGCCAGGGACAAGATCCGGGAGAAGGTGTATGAACTGCTTGATATTGTAGGGCTCAACAGGGAGTATTACAACCGGTATCCTCATGAGTTTTCCGGAGGCCAGCGCCAGAGGGTCGGCATAGCCAGAGCTCTTGCCGTGAATCCGAAATTCATCATTTGCGACGAGCCGGTATCGGCTCTCGATGTTTCTATCCAGTCGCAGATTATCAATCTGCTCAAGGACCTTCAGCATGAGTTCGGACTGACCTATCTTTTTATCGCGCATGATCTCTCTGTCGTAGAATATATATCCGATCGCGTTGCGGTGATGTACCTTGGCAGGATTGTCGAGATCGCTCCGGCCGAAGAGCTCTACAGCCGTCCCATGCACCCTTACACCAGAGCCCTCATGTCAGCGATTCCTCTGCCGGAGCTCGATCGCAAAAGACAGCGGATTCTGCTCAAGGGCGATATCCCCAGTCCTCTCGATATGCCTTCAGGCTGCAGTTTTCATCCCCGCTGCCCGGATGCTATGGAGCGGTGCCGGGCGATCGAACCACAGTTATTGCCCTTGAAAGACAATCCCGAACACTTTGTGAGCTGCCTGCTCTACGAAGAGCGTCGTTGAAATTGCCCTGGAGAAGCGTCAGGCACCTTTTTAGCCTTGACGGTGTTGAGGATGGCTCGCTTGTGTAGGGGCGGCCCCCCGTGGTCGCCGGGCTTTTTGATGCCTGTACAGATAAACTGACGTCATTGAACAAATTATTGAGGTTATGAAAAAAAAGAAAATGAGTGCGGGTAAAGCCGGCTGTCTTGTCTTTATCATACTCTTTCTCGCAGCCGGGGTAGGCATTTTTCGGATGATCACAGCCCGTCAGTCGCTCCCTGAGAAGTTTGCGCTTGTCGTGACCCTTTCAGGAGAGCTGAAGGAAACAGCCGACCCGCAACCGCCCCTGCCGCTGCTTCCCGACACCAGGTCGCTCTCGCTGCAGGATCTCATCTTTCTCCTCGAAGACGCAGGAAAAGACGAGCGCGTAACGCAGGTGGTACTCGACATCGACGCCATTCGTTTCGCCTCGGCGCAGATCCGCCAGCTTCAGGAGGCCATACAGCGTACCAGCGCGTCGGGCACCCCGGTTACCGGATTTCTGCATGCTGCCGGGGATCAGGACCTCTGGCTTGCTTCGGCTTGTGACACACTGATCGCCGAGCGGGGGAACCAGTTCCTTCTTGACGGCCTCAGGGCGGAAATGCTGTTCTATGCCGGGACGCTTGAAAAAATCGGAGTCTCTTTCCAGGCCGCCCAGTGGAAGGCCTGGAAGAGCGGTATCGAACCCTATACGCGAGAAAACGCAAGCCCAGAGTACCTCGAACAGATCGGCACGATGCTCGACGGTATCTACGATGATTACACCGCTTACGTTTCACAACAAAGAGGCATTTCACAGGAGGCCTATAAAAACATTATTGACGAAAAAACAGTCGTCTCAGCCGAGCAGGCGCAACAGTTACGTCTCGTCGACAGGGTTTCGGGTTTCTGGGAGTACACTGAAAACCTCAAGCGTGAACTGGCCCCGGATGGGCTGGAGGATAGCGGTGACGAGCTGCTTGTCGGCGCAAAGCGCTATATGAACGCAGTCACCTGGCCCTACAAACCCGGTACGAAAGACGGCATTGCCGTGATTACTATATCGGGGGTGATTGTTCAGTCTGCAGGTGATATGCCGGGTGGTACAGAACCCGGAAGCGACGAGCAGAGCCTTCGCGAAGCGTTGGACGCTGCGCTGGATGAAGAGAGCGTCAAAGCGATCGTGCTGCGTATCGATAGTCCCGGCGGCGACGCGCTTGCTTCGGCAAACATGCTGCAGATGCTCGATTCGGCCAATGTGCAGAAGCCGATCGTGGCCTCTATGTCGGGGGTCGCGGCCTCGGGCGGCTACATGGCGGCCCTTGCGGCCGACAGCATTTTCGCCGACCCGCTGACCGTCACAGGCTCCATCGGCGTCTATGCTCTCAAGCCGAACATACAGGGTCTGCAGGAGAAGATCGGTCTCAGGCGCGAGGTCGTGACCAGAGGAAAAAATGCCGATGCCTATACGCTTTTCAAACCGCTCGATGAAGACGGGTTTGCAAAGTTCATGGAGACGACCGGATGGATCTACGACGATTTTATCAACAAGGTTGCCGAACACCGCGACATGAAGCCCGAAGAGGTTGACGCCGTAGCAGGCGGTCGCATCTGGAGTGGTAAAGCCGCTGTTGCCGCAGGACTTGTAGACCGTACCGGCGGTTTGCGCGAGGCCGTCGAAGCCGCACAGCGCATGGCAGGCATCGACTCCTCCCTTGCGCCGACCCTGAAATTCTATCAGGGCAGGAAAGGCATGATGGACTACATCCTCGAAGGTGGTGTGCTCACTCCGGGAACCCTTTTCGGAAAGAAACTTCCTGAAAGCAGCATCACCGCCCGATCACTCGACACCATCGACCTTCTCATGCACCTCGAACGCCAGCAAGGAGGGATGTATCGCATGATGATGCTGCCGTATGCGTTGCGGGTGGAGTGAGGAG
>Ga0272443_10000886_pt1 | contig 49166 bp, 46 predicted proteins | sample SSMAcet12_FD_193581 | JGI IMG/M metagenome (GOLD analysis project Ga0272443, IMG submission 193581) | Marine sediment archaeal communities from Little Sippewissett salt marsh, Falmouth, MA, United States - SSM-Acet-12 | ecosystem: Environmental > Aquatic > Marine > Wetlands > Sediment ...
CTCGTCCAGCGCTCCGCAGGCATCTTTGGCGCAACCGGCACCGGCAAGTCCTTCCTGACCCGGGTGATCCTGGCCGGATTGATCGAACATGACAAGACCGCCACGCTGATTTTTGACATGCATAATGAATATGGCCCCGATGACACCGCCTCGGATACGGGGATGCGTGTGCCGGGACTCAAGGGCAAGTTCCCAGCCCGGGTCCGCATGGTGGGCCTGGGGCGGAACGCCACCATCCGCGGTGAGCGCCCGGACTACACGTTGGAAGTCGCCGAGAAAGACATTACCCCGGAGGATGTGTTATTACTCTCGCAGGAATTGAATTTACGTGACACCACCGCCACCACGCTGGATGCGCTGCGATCTTCCTTCCATAGCGACTGGTTCCATGAGTTTAAGAAAATGCGGACCAATGTCTTTATCACGGATGAGGAAGATAAAAAAGTTCCCGCCCCGGACAGCGTTCAGGCCTGGGCGGATTCGGTTGGAGTGCACGCCGGCGCGGCTGAGGCGCTGCATTCCAAGCTGCGGCGTCTGTTCAACGCGGCTTATATTGTCGAGGAGCCTGCCGCCAATGCCCTCAAGGAGATGATTGATAACCTCGATAACGGTCAGCATGTGGTGCTGTCCTTTGGCGATTATGAGAAGGATCTGGATTATCTCTTTGTCTCCAACCTGCTCACCCGGCGGATTCGCGAGGTCTGGGAACAGCGCACCAATGCCTTCCGCGGTGGCAAGGGTGCACCGGAGCCCCGGCCGCTGGTGATTGCAGTGGAAGAGGCGCATAAGCTGCTGAACCGAGAGATGGCCGCCCAGACGTCCTTCAGCACCATCGCCCGCGAGATGCGCAAGTATTATGTCACCCTGCTGATCATTGACCAGCGCCCCTCGCAGATCTATGATGAGGTGATGTCGCAGCTGGGCACCCGGGTCACCGGCTGGCTGGGCGATTCGGATGACATCGCCGCCGTGCTGACCGGGCTGGCCGGGCGCGACGCGCTGCGCGGGATGCTGGCGCGGCTGCAGCCCAAGGAGGAAGTGTTGATGCTGGGCTGGGGTGTGCCAATGCCGATTGTAGTCCGCTCCCGCCGTTATGATGATGCCTTTTGGGAGGAGCTGCTCCAACCCAAAACGAGCAGCCGCAAGAACACCGATGTCTTCGATGGACTAGATTTCTAATATGATCCCTGTCAAACTCACACTGCAAGGTTTCCTTTCCTACCGCGAACGGGTCGAGCTGGACTTCACCGGCTTCGACCTGGCCTGCATCTCGGGCGAGAACGGCGCGGGCAAATCCTCCCTGCTGGATGCGATCACCTGGGCGCTGTTTGGCCGGGCGCGCAAAGCCGACGAATCGGTGATCAATACTCATCCTGATGTCAAGCAGGCCGAGGTGACCCTCGATTTTGATTACGAGGGCAACCGCTACCGGGTGGTGCGGACCAACCCGCGCGGCAAGACTTCCTCGGCCGAATTCTTCATCCGCGCAAATGGGGCGGGCGAAGAGGAACAGTGGACCACGCTCAGCGAACGGACGCTGCGCGGGACCGATGCGAAGATTGTGGAAATGCTGCGAATGGATTACGACACTTTCACCAATGCCTCTTTCTTCCTGCAGGGCAAAGCCGATCAGTTCGCCACAGCCCGGCCCGGTGACCGCAAGCAGATCCTGAGTAATATCCTCGGGCTGGAAATCTGGGAGACCTATCGGGAGGCCGCTTCCCAAAAGCGGCGTGAGGCGGATAAACAGGTGCGGGGGCTGGATGGCCGGTTGAGTGAGATTCAGGCGGAACTGGATGATGAACCCCGGCGCAGGGCCGCTCTGACGGAACTGCAGGAGAAGCTGGTCGGGCTTGAGGACCGGCGAAAGGAGAACGCCCGCGCGTTTGAAAATGTCCAGCGATTGCAGGCTGTTTTGGATGAACAGCGTAAGCTGGTGGAGACCCTGCAGGGCCAGTTGGAGAATGCCGAAAAGACCCTCGACCGCACCCGGATCACGCTGGAAGAACGCCGGCAAGAACAGGCGGAAAACGCCGAAATCCTGACCCGGGCGGAGAAGATTGAGAAAGCCTATGCGGAATGGCAGGCCGCGCGCAAGAGCCTGGAGCAGATGGAGGAGCTGGCAGCCCAGTTCCACCAGCATGAAGCGCTGCGGCATGAGCCGCTGGCCGCGATTCGGGCCGAGGAAGCCCGGCTGACCCAGGAGCTGGAGGGCCTGCAAGCCCAGCAGGTAGCGCTGGAGAAAGCCCAGGCCGAGGGTGAGACCTATGAGGGGCAATTAGCGGACGCTCGCGGGAAGGTGTCCGCGCTGCAGGCGAAGTTGGCGGAGCGGCAGCAACTGGAAGAGGATATCCGTAAATTGCAGGCGGACCAGGCCGAGGCCAAAGCCGAGAACCCCCGGCTGCGCGATGAAATGCACGAGCTGAAGGACCGGATTGACACGCTTTCCGTGGCGGATGGGGCGGAATGCCCGCTCTGCGGCCAGCCGCTGGCGGAGCATGATAAGGAAACCCTGGTGGCCAGCCTTTCCCAAAAGGGGACCGGCCTGGGGGACCGCTTCCGCGAGAATAAACAGCTTTTGGAAAATTTTGAATCGCAGCTCCGGCAGATGGGTGCTCGACTGGCGGATCTGAAGGGGGTGGACGCCGAACTGCGGGAAGCCACCCGCCGCGCGGACCAGTTGACGCATCAACTGGACTCCCTGCAAGAACAACGTGCTCAATGGGCACAGACCGGGGCGGCCAGGCTGGTGGAGATCGGGGAAATTCTCAAAAAACAGAGCTTCGCGGAAGAGGCTCGCCGGAAGCTGGCCGAGATCGACAAGGAATTGGAAGCATTGGGCTATGACCTAGCGGCCCATGAACAATTGCGGCAGGCGGAGCAGGTCGGGCGGGAAGCGGATGCAGAGCTGCGTGCGTTGGAAAAGGCCCGCGCCGCGCTGGGACCGATTGAGCGGGAAATCGCCGGGCTGGAAACCCAGCTCGTTGAGCAGGAGCAGGACGCAAAGCAGATGACAGCGGCGCATACCGAGGCGGCAGCGGCCTTTGCCGCAGCCCAGGCGGAGCTGCCCGATATCCGTGAGGCGGAACAGGCTTTGCTGGACAGCCAGGAGCAGGAGAATCTCCTGCGGCGGGAGGTGGGGGCGGCCGAACAACTGGTGAACGTGCTGGCGACCCAGCGGGAACGGAAAGCGGAATTGACCGCAGAACGCGAAGCGCTCACCAAGAAGATCACGGACCTGCGCCAGATCGAACGCGCCTTTGGCCGGGACGGCATCCCGGCCCTGCTGATCGAGCAGTCACTGCCCGAGATCGAAGAGACGACCAATGAATTGCTCTCCCGGCTTTCCAATGGCCGGATGTCCTTCCGCTTTGAGACCCAGCGGGAATATAAGGACAGCAAACGTGAGGATTTGAAAGAGACCCTCGACATGGTCATCAGCGACGGGATGGGCAAGCGGGATTACGAGATGTTCTCCGGCGGCGAGGCTTTCCGGGTGAATTTCTCCATCCGGCTGGCGCTCTCCAAGATGCTGGCCCGGCGGGTCGGCGCGCGGCTGCAGACCCTGGTGATTGATGAGGGCTTTGGCAGCCAGGACGCGCAGGGCCGTCAGCGGTTGGTGGAGGCGATCAGCACCGTGCGGGATGATTTCGCCAAGATCCTGGTGATCACGCATTTGGAAGAGTTGAAGGACGCCTTCCCGACCCGGATCGAGGTGACCAAGACGGACCGCGGGTCACAGGTGCTGGTGGTGTAAGGGGGAATAAGAATAAGATATGAAAAATCAATCCTTTAATTTCTAAAGGATTCCATTTTATAAAGCATTAATAGTGGGATTGTTTCTAAAATAAGATCAACGACAATTCAGCTAATATCGAATAGTTACATTGGTAGAGGGATATCAAAATCATGACAAAGAGTATTCGTATAAACGATATTGTTTCCGTACCAAGAATTCGGTGTGGACTTGATGTGAACGATGCATCTGCAATGTATACTGGAAAAGTGGTTGAATTAAGTAATAGATCTGCACGGGTGGAGCTACCAAATGGAGATATTTCAGGATTAATTCCAGTATCAGCGATACAAAGAAATGTAAAATTAATGATTATCAAAATTGGAGATTTTGATTCAGAATACACTCTCTTAAATCCACTACAAAAATCAGTATTGCAGTATTGTAGATTGCTATTAAACGATGACGAAGTTGTTAGCTATTCATTACGAACCAGCCAGGAGTTAGAGACAATATGGTCAATCTCACATTCTATAGTTAGTCATGTGATTCTCATTGGACATGGAAGAAAAAATGGTATTAAATTTGGAAAAATATGGCTATCTCCTCTAGAAATTGATTCTGTTTTAAGTGTTGGTGGAGTAGAGCCTAAACAATTTATTTCCCTTTGCTGTAAAACAGGTTACTCAGATTTTGGAAAAGCTTTTTCAAGATTCAGTTATTGTGAGACTTTAATTTCTCCGTTCCAGTCCATTCATGGTTCAATTGCTTCTCAGTTTTGTCAAACTTATCTTGCCTATCATTTGTTGAGAGGTCAAACAACAGGTATTGCATTTAAAAATGCACGCGAATCAGTCCCGGGAGCAGTAAATTTTAGATTGTGGAAGAACGCAAGGCTGATTGCTGGTAAAAAGACTTAGTAGCTGTTCATACCTGTAATTGGTTTTCCCCACCTTCCCCCTGGCGGGGAAGGTGGCACGTAGTGCCGGATGAGGGGGATTGCTTCGCAAGCTCGCAATGACAAAAAGTAGGGGGGGGTGCTGACCCACCAGCAGATGAGGGTGAATACACCACCTCATCAGTCTGCTCCGCAGCCAGCCTCCCCTCAAGGGGAAGCCTATAAAAAAACCCTCCCATCACTCACGATGGGAGGGTTTTTCATATAGAGGAACCTAGGTCCGCCTGTTAGTTCAATTGTACAACTTCCGCTTAGATGTGAATAGCTTCGCCTTCGGCACCGGCTGCCGCTTCCATCACGGCCTCGCTCAGCGTCGGGTGCGCATGCACATTGCGGGCGATCTCATGCACGGTCAGCTCGAAGCGCTGCGCCAGAGTCAGCTCGGGGAGCAGATCGGACACATCGGGGCCCACCATCTGGGCGCCGAGGACCTCGCCGTACTTTTTGTCGGAGACGACTTTGACGAAACCCTGATAGTCACCCAGCCCGAGGGCTTTGCCATTAGCCTGGAAGGGGAACTCGCCAACCTCAACATCATAGCCCAGTTCCTTCGCCTTGGCTTCGGTGTAGCCGAAGGAGGCGGTCTGCGGGAAGCAGTAGGTGGCCCGGGGCATCATGTCGTAATTGAGGGTCACGGTTTCCACGCCGGCGATATTCTCCGCCGCCACCACGCCCATGGCCTGCGCCACATGCGCCAGCAGCAGCTTGCCTGTCACGTCGCCGATGGCCCAAATGCCTTTGACACTGGTCGCCATCTTCTCATCAATATCAATGAAGCCGCGCTCGGTCAGCTTGACGCCGACCTCTTCAAGGCCAAGCCCGGCGGTGTTTGGCCGGAAGCCGATCGCCACGAGGGTACGTTCTGCTTCGAGGGTTTCTTCACCGTCCTTGCCTTCCACGGTCACTTTCGTGCCGGTCTTGGTGGCGGCAACGCCCTTGACCTTGGTGCCGGTCATGATCTTGATGCCGCGCTTCTGGTAGGCTTTTTCGATCTCTTTGGAAACGACTTCGTCTTCGGTGGGCAGCAGATGGGGCAGCATCTCAACGATGGTCACATCCGCGCCATAGCCATTCCAAACGGAAGCGAACTCCACACCGATCGCGCCGCCGCCGATGATCACGATGGAAGCGGGCAGCTTGTCGCTGAGGATCGCGGCTTCGTAATCCACGACCTTCTCGCCATCCAGCTCGACGCCGGGGACCGTGAAGGGGTGGGAACCGGTGGCGATCACGACATTCTTGGCCTTGATCGTTTCAGCGTCGCCCTCTTCGGGTGATGCACCCTTCTCGGGTGTCACTTCGAGGGTGTCCTTGGCCGTCAGCTTGGCCGCGCCCATAATCACATCGATTTTGTTTTTCTTCATCAGGAAGCCGACCCCGCGCACCAGGCGCTGGGAAACCTTGCGGCTGCGGTTGTAGGCCACGGAGTAATCCAGTTCCAGGTTATCAAACTTGAAGCCGAACTCCTTGCCCCGTTCCCGCAGGGTGTGGGCGATATCCGCATTCCGCAGCAGAGCTTTGGAGGGAATGCAGCCGATATTCAAACAGACTCCACCCAAGAAGCGTTTTTCCACAACAGCGGTCTTCAAACCGAGTTGGGCGCTGCGGATGGCGGCAACATATCCACCAGGGCCTGCGCCGATCACAACAACATCATACTCTTTCATTAATACGACTCGCTTTCTAAATTTAAGACAGCCACTTTTGGGCCGTCATAGGTGTATAGGCTATGTCCGGCACTTATTATACCGAATGAGTCCTATTTGATGGTTAAAGAATGCTCAGGCAGGCGGCCAATTCTGTAACGCATCCACCACTGCGGCCAGGAAGGAGTCCGCCGAAGCGCCATCCAGAATGCGATGGTCGAAGGTGTAGCTCAGGTAGACCATCGGGCGGATGGCGATTGCGTCATCAATCACGACAACCCGTTTTTGGATCATGCCGGTGCCGAGGATGCCGCTTTGGGGTTGGTTGATCACCGGGGTGGCAAAGAGCGAGCCTTTGGTGCCGTGGTTGGTCAGGGTGAAGGTGCCCCCCTGAACCTCGTCCGGGCTCAGCTTGCCGGTTCGCGCCCGCTCTGCCAGCTCATTCACCTGGCGGGCCAGGCCGATCAGGGAAAGTTCTTCTGCGCCCCGAATCACGGGGACAATCAGCCCGCCATCAGGCATCGCCACGGCCATCCCCAGGTTGATCTGCCTGTGGAGGCGGATGCCCGTATCCGTCCAGGAGGAATTCGCCAGCGGGACGGCTTTCAGCCCGGCGGTCACAGCTGCCAAGAAGTAGGCCGTGTAGGTCAGGTGGATGCCGCGGGCTTCCGCCTCGGCTTTGCCAGCCGCGCGGTGGGCCATGACCCGGCTCAGGTCGGCTTCCATCACCGTGGTGACATGGGGCGAGGTGTGCTTGCTCAGCACCATGTGTTCGGCGATTCGCTTGCGCATGGGTGAGAGCGGCAGGGTCTCGCCGGGGATTGCGCTGCTGGCGGGACTGGGTTGGGTTTCCGGCTTCTGTTTGCCAAAGACCAGCTCCGTGGGACGGAATAGGTCGCCGTCGGCAGGAGTCTCCCAGATGGGGATTTCGGCCTCGCCTTTGTGGTCCTTGAGATAGGCCAGGACGTCCTTCTTGGTGATCCGGCTGTCCATCCCGGTCCCCCTCACCTTGTCCAGGTCCACATTCTTGTCGCGGGCTAATCGTGCCACGACGGGGGAGATGTAGCCCAGGTCCCGGTCCCGACCGGCGGGGCGGACCATTACCGGCTCATCGGTGATCGACTCCGCGTCGGGGGTCTCGTGGGGTTCGTGATCCTGCGCCGGGGGCTGTTCGCCCTCCGGGATCTCGTCGCCCGGTTCCCCGATCCAGGCCAGCACGGTGCCGGCCTCCACGGTTTCGCCTTCGGGTGCCACGATTTTGAGGATCGTCCCGGCCGCGGGGCTGGGGACCTCTGTGGTGACTTTATCGGTGGTCACTTCCAAAAGCGATTCGAATTCTTCGATCACTTCGTTTTCTTTCTTCATCCAGGCCGTCACGGTGCCTTCGACGACCGATTCGCCCAGTTTGGGCATGATAACTTTCGTTGGCATGCTGCCTCCTCAGTTCGCTTTCACTCTAAAACGCGGCCAGTTCCCGGATCGCCTCGGCGATCTTGTCGGGATTGACCATGAACCAGTCCTGCATGGGGTGACTAAAAGGCACGCCCGGCACATCCGGCCCGGCCAGTCTGCGGACAGGCGCATCCAGGTCCATGAAGCCCCATTCCGCAATGGTGGCGGCGATTTCTGCGCCGTACCCGCCCGTCAGGTTGTCCTCATGGACGATCAGGGCTTTGCTGGTCTTGCGGATGGATTGCAGGATGGTCTCCCGATCCACGGGGTAAAGCGTGCGCAGATCCACCACTTCCACATCAAGGCCTTCCTTGGCCACCATCTCGGCGGCTTCCAGTGCGTAGTGGTGCATCATGCCGTAGGCGAAGACGCTCAGGTCCGTGCCTTCCCGGCTCACCTTGGCGGGGCCGATCGGGACAATGATCTCTTCGTCTTCGGGGACCTCGCCCTTGATCAGGCGGTAGCCCTTCTTGGGCTCCAGGAAGATCACGGGGTTTGGGTCTCGTACGGCTGCTTTCAGCAGCCCTTTGGCGTCATAGGGGTTGGAGGGGATCACGACCTTCAGGCCGGGGACGTGGGCGAAGAAGGCTTCCACGCTCTGGGAGTGATAGAGCCCGCCGCCGATCCCGCCGCCATAGGGCGCCCGGACCACCATCGGCACCGTCCACTCGCCATTGGAGCGGTAGGTCATCTTGGCCGCTTCGGAGACGATCTGGTTGAAGGCGGGGAAGATGAAGTCTGCGAATTGGATCTCGCAGATCGGGCGCTTGCCATAGAGCGCTGCGCCGATCCCGACACCCACAATGGTTAGTTCGGCTAGAGGGGAGTCGATCACCCGGTCTTCGCCGTATTTATCAAACAGGCCAACCGTGGAACGGAACACGCCACCGCGCACCCCGACATCTTCACCGATGATGAAGGCGTTCGGGTCGTGGGCCAGTTCCTCATCCATTGCCTGGCGGATAGCTTCAACTAAGGTGATCTCAGCCATGCTGCACCTCCTGTGTGGCATAGACCGGGAAGGCTGCATCCTCCCCCTTGGGGTAGGGCGCTTCGGTGGCGATCCGCACGGCTTCGTCCACTTCGGCTTTAGCCTTTTCTTCGAGCTGTTCGTATTCACCTTCCGTCAGCAGCCCTTCAGCGATAAGCTGCTCCTTGGCCAGCAGGATGGGGTCCTGCTTTTTGTGCTCCTCCACTTCTTCACGGGAGCGGTAGGAGCGGTCATCGTCATCCGAGGAATGGGGCGTCAGCCGGTACATCTTGGCCTCGATCACGGTGGCGCCTTCACCCTTGCGGGCTCGTTCCACTGCTTCAAGGACGGCCTCATAGACCTCAAAGACCTTGGTGCCGTCCACCTGGACGCCGGGCAGCCCCAGCCCGCAGGCTTTGTCGGCTGCGCTGCTGACGGCCATCTGTTTGTCCTGGGGGACGGAGATGGCATATTCGTTGTTTTCGACCAGGAAGATCACCGGCAGGTTGTGGACGGCGGCGAAATTAACCGCCTCGTACCATTCACCCTGGGAGGTAGAGCCCTCACCGATGCTGGTCAGCACGACCTCATCTTTGCCGTCCAGTTTGATCCCGAGGCCGATGCCGGAAGCATGGGGGGACTGGGTGGCGACGGGGGCGGAGTGGCTGACAACCCGTGAGCGCTTCAGCCCAAAGTGGCTGGGCATCTGCCGGGCGCCGGAGGTCGGTTCGGCTGCCTTGCCCATCAGGCTCATTGCGAATTCGGCGGGCGTCATGCCCATCACCAGCATCATCGCCAGGTCACGATAATAGGGGACCAGCCAGTCCTTGCCCTGCTTAAGCGCATAAACGGCGCCAACCTGCGCCGCTTCCTGACCGATCCCGGAGATGTGAAATGCAATTTTGCCCTGGCGATGCAGCACCCAGGCGCGTTCATCCAACCGCCGGGAAAGCAGCATCATCCAGAACATTTCCTTCTTCTGCTCTTTGGAGAGTGTCATTCAGCAATCCTTCCGAAGATTAATATGACAATTTGACTAGTATTTGTAATATATATGATGATCTTACCATGCACCAGGTTACAAAACAATTCCCCTGCTGTGACTCATATTCCTTTAATATCACTGCGTTATGATAATTTCTTAGGCTGGTGGTATGGCGGTGGTTGGGATGCCGGATGGGGAGCTGAAAATCGCCTGGGAAACTGTATAATAAGTTTAAGAGTCTGATCTGGTTTATGAATTATTTACGCCCTCAGGTTATTGCTGATCTCTTACCAGGTACTGCGCGCCCACCTCAAAAAGACCAGCGACCTTATGGAACAGAACTTGCAAAAATCCAACAAATGCAGCTTTTCAACTGTGGCGAGTGCAGCGCCATCTGCACCGCCCATTGAGATCACCAGAGCGCTAATTCAGGAAGAGGATAAATAATTGGCAGCAGAACAAAACGGATTCTCACCCGAAAGCAAACCATCCAAGCCCTCTCATAACGATTGGGAACATATTTCACCCGATTCGATTGAGGGCGGTATCATTCAGGGCGCTTCCTGGCAGCCTTTGGCTGAAATTGTCCACCAGGAGGAAGACCTGGTGAGCATTTTGCAGGAGGATTTTGAAACAGCCGGCAAGAATTCGGTGAGGGGAGAATGGAAAGCCGCCGCGAAAGCGCCTGAATATCGGCCTGCGGCTGCTGTTCAATCCCAGGTGGATACCCAACCGGTGCGGGTCAACCCTGCGCTGGAAAACTGGACCGTGGGGGTGGAGATCCCTGTAGCATCGGCCATTACCTTTTACCTCGCGCCCCGTCAGACCAAACACTTCCTGATCGGTGGGCTTTCCCGTCATCTGCGGACCTGGGTGCCGGAACTTTGCCAGACCTATGGCTGGGAGCTGGATTTGCTTTCCATCCGCCCCGACTATCTCAAATGGTCCCTGAGGGACTTTCCCGAATCGCTGACCCGTGATATGCTGCAAACGGTCCGGGAGAAAACCTCGCTCTGGATCTTCCGCGTTTTTCCCAATTTAAAAGAGGGCGCGGACTCCCCTGATTTCTGGGCGCCGGGATATCTGGTGGACAGCCAAAATCGGGATTTCACCACCCGGGCCTTGATGGCGCATGTCGCCCAGGGCCGTCTGGGAGGTAACGCCTGACACGGTATGACTGTATTAATTGATATCAAACAAACATATTAACCCCCTTGCCAAGTTTGTTTTTTTATGCTATATTTACACAGTCGAACGTCTGGGTGCCCCCCTCACCCAGGCGTTTGGCGCTTTAAAAGGCAAATTTATTTGTCTTAAGTGGGGGAAAGGCAAGAGATTGACTCGGCTTAAACAGTAAATTTCCGATAAAATGGAGTGGCTGGATTCACAATCACTTTTTGGAGTGTCGCTTGACCACGTTTGAAGTTCGCCAATGCACTAACGATGCCTGCAGGCTGCGAATCCCTCTGGACCCTTCCGAGTTCAGCGGGGCCTATTGCCCGCGCTGCGGAGCGCCCTTGACGGTGGTGGTCGAAGCCTACCAGAACCCCGATTGTGCGGGGGAGACTCTTTCCCCGCGGCTCCAGCTTTCCGTGCTGCTGGATAATATCCGCAGCGCGCATAATGTGGGCGCCATTTTCCGCACCGGTGATGGGGTTGGGCTGCGGCATCTCTATCTCTGCGGGTTCACGCCCACGCCGGAGGATAACCCGGCCGTGGCCAAAACAGCCCTGGGCGCGGAGGCGCGGCTCAGGTGGTCGCATCACCGCAACGCCCTGGACCTGGCGGAGCAACTGCAGGTTGAGGGCTTCAAGCTGGTGGCGCTGGAATGCACGGCCAAGGCCACGCCGATCTACCGTTTCAAGGCTGAACCGCCGGATTCCCGCCCCTGGGTGCTGGTGGTTGGCAATGAACGGGCCGGGGTGGACCCGGGCCTGTTGGCGCGTTGTGACCTGACGCTCAGCCTGCCGATGACCGGCGAGAAAAATTCCTTGAACGTGGCGGCTGCCTTTGCGGCCGCAGCCTACTGGTTATCTTTTGCCTGACCTCCTCGATTGATGGGGGCAGGAGTTTATTTTGGAAATTCAAGTCAATGATTGAAACAAATGGATTAACGAAAATATTTACAATTAAAAAGAGTGCGGATATTACGGCCGTGCAGGACCTGACCCTGTCAATTCCCAGGGGCGAGGTTTTTGGCTTCCTGGGCCCCAATGGGGCGGGAAAGACCACCACTATTCGGATGCTCACCAGCCTGATCGCCCCCACTTCGGGGACAGCCCGGATCAACGGATTCCAGGTAGGTGTGGATGATACGGACGTCCGCCGGTCGGTGGGGATCCTGACGGAAAGCCCCGGCCTTTATGAACGGCTGAGCGCTTATCGCAACCTGGCGATCTTTGCCAATCTCTATGATGTGGAAGATGTAGACGAGCAGGTCTCTAAATACCTGCACATGCTGGGGCTTTGGTCTCGGCGGGATGAGCCGGCCGGGAGCTTTTCCAAGGGCATGCGTCAGAAGTTGGCGATTGCCCGGGCGCTGCTGCACGAGCCGGAGGTGCTGTTCCTCGATGAGCCGACCAGCGGTCTGGACCCTGAGTCGGCCCGGCTGGTTCGCAGTTTTATTGAGGGTCTGCGCGGCGAGGGGCGTACGATCTTCCTCTGTACGCATAACCTGACCGAAGCAGACCGGCTTTGTGACCGAATTGGGATCTTCAAGTCCCATCTGATCGAGGTCGATACCCCCGAGAACCTGCGTGAGAAGTTATACGGCCGCCGGGTGGTCTTCCATCTGCAGGAGCTGGACCCGGCCTGGGTGGACCAGGTGCGCGGGTTGGCTGGCGTGAAGGATGCCCAGGCGGTGGACCAAAAGCTGGTGGTGGGGATGGAGAATCCCGAGGAGTTGAATCCGCAGATCATCCGCCTGCTGGTGGGGGCCGGCGCGGATATCAAGTTTGTGGGCGAGCTGCGTCATTCGCTTGAAGATATTTATATTCAAACCATGCAGGAATCTGAAGAAGAGGAGGTGGCTGCATGAAACACATCAAAACGATTATTCGCAAAGAATGGGCCGAAGTTTTCAAGAACCGTCTCGTGCTGTTCACCCTGATCTTCATGCCGCTGATCTTCACATTGCTGCCGCTGGTGATGCTTTACTTCACCGGTGGGGACGTGATGGGCGATATGGGCTCGCTGGAAACGGCGGATGTCCCGGCGGAGTTCCTTTCGGTCTGTTCCTCGGATATGACCGGCGGGGAGTGCATGCAGATCTATGTGATGAATGAATTTTTGCTGATGTTCATGATGATGCCGGTGATCATTCCGGTCACCATTGCGGCCTATTCCATTGTGGGCGAAAAAGCTACCCACAGCCTGGAGCCACTCCTGGCGACGCCGATTACCACGGCCGAATTGCTGGCGGGCAAGAGCCTGGCGGCTGGACTGCCGGCGATCCTGATTGGCTGGGCCTCGTTTGGCTTGTTCCTGGTTGGGCTGCCGATCATTGGTGTGAGCAAGGCCGTGATCACCTATATTACCGGGCCGACCTGGCTGCTGGCGGTTCTGGTGGCGGGGCCGCTGATGGCGATTGCCTCGGTCAATTTTGCCATTTTCGTCTCCTCGCGGGTGAATGACCCGCGGGTGGCGGAGCAGATCTCCGGGGTGATGATCGTCCCGATCCTGGCCTTGGTCTTTGCCCAACTGGCCGGCGTGATCGTGATCAATGTCATGACCATGCTCAGCTTTATTGGCGGGATGGCTTTGCTGGATGTTGGTTTGATTTATCTGGGTGCTTCGATCTTCCAGCGCGAGAAGATCCTGACCCGTTGGAAATAGTGAGGCAATGAAAATGAAAAACAATCATAAACTACTGTTTACCGTGCTGTTGGCGCTCACCTTGCTCGGTGCGGCGGTCAGGCCTGCCCTGGCGCAGAGTGAGGGCTATGGTATTCACCTGGCCCGCAATTTTGGATATGGCGGCGGTGCTAATATCCGCGGGACATTCACGATCAGCCTGACCGGGGATGAGACTCAGGTGGAAAAGGTCAATTTCCTGGTTGACGGCAGTTCAATGGCGGTGATCGACACCCCGCCGTTCAAGTTCCAGTTTCAGACGGATGAGTACGGCTATGGCACCCACCTGCTGACGGCTGAATATACCCTGACCGATGGGACCACTGCGCTGACAGCTTCGCGGCAATACAATTTCATCAGCCCCGAGGAAGAACGCAAGCAGATGATAACCTTGTTTGGTGGGATTGGCGGCGTGGTTGTGGTTGCGCTCCTGACTGTGGCCCTGGTGCAGGGCACAATGTTGAAGGGGAAACGTAAATCCTACGAACCCGGCGAGCCGCGCAATTACGGCATGCTGGGTGGCACAATCTGTCCCAAGTGTGGGCGGCCTTTCCCGCGCCATCTCTGGGGAATCAAGTTGGTGGTGGGCAGGTATGATCGCTGCGATAACTGCGGTAAGTGGTCAATGACCCACCGGGCCTCAGCCGCAGAACTGGCCGCCGCCGAAGCCGCTGAACGCCGGGAGGTCCAGGCGGACCGCCAGGTTTCGGAAGTGGACGAAAAGCCGGATCAGAAGAGCGCTCTGGACGATTCCCGCTTCATGGATGATCTGTAATTTCTAACAGTAGATAAAATTATAGGGTGGGTCAGCGACACCCTACGGCTTTTTGCTGGCTGCTGACATTAAATGGAAAGCCTTTCAATGCCACTTTTCAGTACTGGGAGGTGGCATTTCTCATTGTCCGACAACCCCCTGCGTGGTAGAATTCGAGTGTAACCAACACGTGGAGGTGTTAATGGAACAACAGGTCGCAACATTTAACGTCAAAAAAGGGCTTGCCCAAATGTTAAAAGGCGGCGTGATCATGGATGTGGTCACCCCCGATCATGCCAAGATCGCTGAAGATGCAGGCGCAGTGGCCGTGATGGCCCTCGAACGTGTCCCGGCTGATATTCGTGCAGATGGCGGCGTTGCCCGGATGAGCGACCCTGAATTGATCATGAAGATCATGGACTCGGTTTCGATCCCAGTGATGGCGAAGTGCCGGATTGGGCATTTCGTTGAGGCCCAAATCCTCGAATCGCTCGGTGTGGACTACATTGATGAATCAGAGGTCCTGACCCCGGCGGACGAATCCAACCATATCTTCAAACACGATTTCAAGGTACCTTTTGTTTGCGGTTGCCGCAACCTGGGCGAAGCGCTTCGCCGGGTTGGCGAGGGCGCCGCGATGATCCGCACCAAAGGCGAAGCCGGCACGGGCGATGTGGTCGAGGCCGTTCGCCATGCCCGCACCGTTCTGGGTGAAATTCGCAAACTGCAAAATATGCCCGAAGAAGAACTGATGACCTTTGCTAAGGAAATCGGTGCGCCCTATGCACTGGTGCTGGAAACCCGTGAACTGGGCCGGATGCCCGTGGTTAACTTTGCTGCGGGTGGCATTGCCACGCCCGCCGATGCTGCTTTGATGATGCAGTTGGGTGTGGATGGCGTTTTTGTCGGCTCCGGCATTTTCAAGTCCGGTGACCCCGCCAAGCGCGCTAATGCCATTGTCAAGGCCACTACCCATTTCGACGATCCCGCCATCCTGGCCGAGGTCAGCCGTGACCTGGGCGAACCGATGGTTGGCCGCCAAATTTCAAGCATCCCGGAAGGTGAACTGATCGCCCAACGCGGTTGGTAAGCAAGACCGGTATGGAAATTGGCATCCTCGCCTTACAGGGCGATTTCATTGAACATTTCGCAGTCCTTCAGGAATTGGGCGTGGCTGCACGGCTGGTGAAGCTGCCCGCCCACCTGGATGGCCTGGACGGTCTGATCATCCCCGGGGGTGAATCAACCACCATTGGGAAACTGGCTGTGGCCTATGACCTGATGGCGCCCCTGCGGGAATTCGGCCGTGAGAAAGCGATCTGGGGCACCTGCGCCGGCGCGATTTTCCTCTCGAAGGATGTCAAGCGGGATCAGCCGCTTTTGAACCTGATGGATATTGAGGTTGAGCGCAATGCCTTTGGCCGCCAGGTAGACAGCTTTGAAGTGGACCTGACAGCGCCTTTCCTCAAAGAGGGCGTAGAAGTCCCCTATCACGCCGTATTCATCCGAGCGCCGATTATCAGCAAAGTGTTTGGCGGGGCAGAGGTCCTGCTGGACCTTCCTGATGGGCGGATCGTGGCTGCCCAGCAGGGAAAATTGCTGGCGACCTCCTTCCATCCCGAATTGACCCCGGACACCCGTTTTCACCAATATTTTCTGGAGTTAGCAGCATAGCCATCCGTCCGATTTACTGGCATGATTGGCCTTACATCTTCCGTCACCGCCGCCAGGCCCGGAGTCTGGATAATATCCAGACCCTGACCCGCGGCTTTCCCCTTTCCTGGTACAGCGTTATCTCATCATTCAGCCCGGCGGAAAGCGTCTTTACCGGCGTGTTTGTTGACGCCGCTGGCGCTCGGGGGCCGGTGGGCCAGGTTCATCAATCCTCACAGCTCTCCAGCGCACAGATCCAGTTTATCCTGGCAGGTGACGCCCCGTTGGGTGATCTGACCGTTTTGCTGGAGGGTCTCTGTAAGGGGGCCGGCCACTGGGGCGCCAAACAGGTGATCGCTGAACTGGCGCCGGAATCTCCTCTCTACCCTGCTATCCGTCAGGCCGGGTTCCAGGTCTTTGGCAAGCAGCGGCTTTACCGTTTCCAGGGTGAAGTAAATTCAGCGGCCTCCTTCGAGGGGCATTGGCGGATCTGGAACAGCGATGACATTCCGGCAATGCGGGTGCTCTATCGGGCGCTGGTCCCGCCATTGATCCAGCCGGTGGAGCCTTTGACCCGGCTTGAGATGCTGGGGTTGGTGTTCTATGACGAGCAGGATGAACTGCAGGCCTTTGCGGACCTGGTCTATGGACCCATGGGGATTTGGGTGCTCCCGTTCATCCACACGCAGTCCACAGTGGAATTTTCGGGAATGCTGGCCCAGATGGTGAGGGACCTGTCAGACAGGAACCGCAGACCCGTTTATGTTGCCGCCCGGTCTTACCAACCCTGGGTGGAAACTGCTCTGGATGCCCTGCCGGCGGAGCGGGGACCGGAGGAAGCACTGCTGGTCAAATATCTGGCCTATCGCCAGCCGGTCAGTGCGGAGCTGTCCTTTGGTGCCCTCGAAAATGGTGCGGCAAATCCTCATTTACCCGTTGCGCCGTTCAGCAGCGATGGGCAATAACCCGGTGGCCAATCCCCGACAATTAAAAATTGAGATTTTTGATAAAAAATCGGATAAAATACTTAATTGCGTTTACCCACATTAAAGGGGTAAATAGTACTAAGGTAAGAAATTGAAGAAATATATGCTTGAACACCAAAAAATTACAGATGACCTGGATTTGTTGCTGGATGTCCTGCCGCAGCACATCTCTGATAAAGTGCGTGAACTGGATGACAGCGAAAATCTCCTCGAAATCGTGATGGACCTCGGGAGGATGCCAAAAGCCCGCTTTGTGGAGCGCGAGGTGGTCCTCAGTGATCATGAGATCACCTATGAGGACATCAAGGCGATCACAGCGGCCATCAGCGAATTCGACGCGGATAACCGCGCCGGGATTGAGCGGACACTGCACCGGATCTCGGCCATTCGCAACCGGCACAACGATGTGGTTGGGCTGACCTGCCGGATCGGCCGGGCGGTTTATGGCACCTCGGATATCATTCAGGACCTGATCGAATCCGGCGCCAGTATCCTGATTTTAGGACGCCCCGGCGTGGGTAAGACCACCATCCTGCGGGAAGCGGCCCGGATTCTGGCGGATTCGGCGCGTGTGATCATTGTGGATACCAGCAATGAGATTGGCGGCGATGGGGATGTCCCCCACCCAGCCATCGGCGCGGCCCGGCGGATGCAGGTGGCGAAACCCTCCCTGCAGCATGAGGTGATGATCGAAGCGGTGGAGAATCACAACCCCGAAGTGATCGTGATTGACGAGATCGGCCGGGAACTGGAAGCCCAGGCCGCCCGCACGATTGCCGAACGCGGTGTACAGCTGATTGGCACAGCCCACGGCAATACGCTGGAGAATTTACTGTTGAACCCCACCTTATCCGACCTGGTCGGTGGGATTGAATCGGTCACCCTTTCGGATGATGAAGCCCGCCGGCGCGGCACCCAGAAGACTGTTCTGGAGCGGCGCGCCCCGGCGACCTTTGACATGTTGGTGGAGATCCAGGACCGCAATCAAATTGCAGTCCAGAAGGATGTCTCCGCTGCGGTGGATGCCCTCCTGCGGGGGTACCCCCTGCCGCCGGAGATCCGTTTCCGCGATGATGATAACAAAATCCATCTCCAGAGACCCTCGGCACCCCCGCCCGGCACAGCCTCACAGGCTTTGAACCGTACTGGGAAAGGGGACACAGCGCCCTTCTCCCGTTCCGGGAATGGGAAACGCCAGCCCCGGAATGAATTTGAAATCGAAGAAGGCGTTCCTGCCGCATCCCCGGCGGAGGAAGCCAAACCTCTCTTAAAACAGGTGGCGATCTTCCCCTATGGGGTGGCCCGAAACCGCCTGCTGGATGCAGCCAAGCGATTCAACGTCCCGGCGCGGATTGTACGCAGCCTGAAAGAAGCGGACGCCCTGCTGACCCTGCGACGGTATTACCGGGAGCGCCAGCAGCCTGTGGTAGAAGCGGAGCAGCGTGGATTGCCGATCTTTGTACTGCGATCCAACACCAGCCAGCAGATGGAACAGTTCCTGATCGACCTGTTCAACCTGTCCAGCAACGTCAGCCCTTCGCCCCGTGAGGCGGCCATTGTGGACCAAACCCAGGCCGCCATTGAGGCGGTGCTCAATGGACAACGCTGGGTGGATCTGGCGCCTGCCTCGGCGACCGTCCGCCGGCTGCAGCATGATATGGCCCGTGAAGCCGAATTGGTTTCCCATTCCTATGGGAAAGAACCCAACCGGCACGTTAGGATATTTAGAGACTGACGATGTTTATCACCCTGGAAGGACCGGAAGGCAGTGGGAAGACCTCCCAAATCCCTGCTCTGAGTGCGTTTATTTGCACCAGAGGGTATGATGTACTGGTGACTCGGGAGCCAGGCGGCACAGATGTGGGCGACCAGATCCGTGAGGTCCTGATGAACCTTAAGAATGTATCGATCGTGCCCCGTACGGAAATCCTGCTTTTCCAGGCTGCCCGTGCACAGCATGTTGAAGAGGTGATCCGTCCTGCCCTGGCCGCCGGTAAGGTGGTGATTTGCGACAGGTTTGGGGATTCCACCCTGGCCTATCAGGGTTATGGACATGACACCGATCTGGAGAAGCTGCAATATCTGGTTAATTACGCGACCGGTGGCTTGCGGCCCGATTTGACCCTGCTTCTGGATATCCCCGTGAAAGACGGCCTGAAACGAAAAGTCGATAACGACTCGGAATGGAACCGTCTGGACGCCTATGCAGAAGCTTTCCACCGCCGTGTTCGCCAGGGCTATTTGACATTGGCAGCGGCGGAGCCGGAACGCTGGGCCATCATTGATGCGACCCGGGATAAGAAACAGGTGCAAAAATTGATGCAGCAGGCTGTTCTGGACCGACTGTCATAAATTGAACAACGCTTCCACCGGTATAATTACATTCCCGTTGGAATAGATAAAAATATATAAGATTAGGAAGGTGTTTATGCCTAAAAAAATAGTGTTTGTATTAATGCTGGGTGTCTTATTGGTATCCGCTTGTACCCCAACAGCAACACCTACGACCGAACCGACTGACGTGGTGACTGAGGAAGTCACCATCGAGCCGACAACCACCTCAGAAGCGCTGACCTTCACGGGGCAGATGCCCTGCACCACGGTCTTTGACTATGTTCCTTCAGAGGAAACGGCCGCTTTCCAGGCCGTGGCTGACCAACTCCCTCCGGTGACGGAAGATGATTGGATCCGCGGCAACCCTGATGCTCCCATTACGATCCTGGAATATGCAGACTTCCAATGTTCAGCCTGCGCCAATTTTTCCCAATATCTCAAGCTCTATCAGGAATATTTCCCCAACTCAATCCGGGTTGTCTACCGCGACATGCCTTTGCCCTCCATTCACGATAAGGCTTATTTATCTTCAATGGTTGGGAAAGCCGCCGGTAACCAGGGTAAATTCTGGGAAATGTATGACCTGCTTTTCAATAATCAGTCCGTTTGGTTCTATTTTACGGATGAGGAATTTGTAGATTGGGCGAAGGAACAGGCTCAGACTCTGGACCTGGATATGGCCCAATTTGAAGCGGATATCTATGATGAGGATGTCCGGGCGGAAATGGAAGCTGAGACGAATGATCTGCTGGCCCTTGGCCTTCACTATACGCCTTTCGTGATCATCAACGATCATATTTCACGAGATGGTTATCCTGACCTTTTCTCACTGGTTGGGATTTATGAATATGATGGCTCCGCGGAATGCCCGGATTGGGTGATTGACCCAAGCAAGTCCTATACGGCAATTCTGGATACAACGGCTGGTGAGATCGCGATCGACCTCAATGCTGATGCCGCACCGATGGCCGTCAACAACTTCGTTTTCCTGGCGCAAAAGGGCTGGTACGATGGCGTTTCCTTCCACCGCGTGTTTGAAGATATGCTTGCTCAGGCAGGCGACCCTTCCGGCACGGGCGTGGTCAGCCCCGGTTATCTATTTGCCAATGAGACGAATAATGACCTCTCCTATGATAAAGCCGGTGTCGTTGGTATGGCGAATTCCGGGGTAGACCGGAATGGCGCGCAGTTCTTCATTACCATGACGCCGATGACCGATCTGGACGGGGACTACACCATCTTTGGTCAGGTGCAGGAAGACAGCTTGCCCGTCCTGAGTCAGATTGCTCCGCATGACCCCACCGTGGAACTGAGCCTCGATGGCACCACGGTGATCAATTCGATTGAGATCATAGAAAACTAAGACTTTTGGACACTGACCGGATGGCACTAACTGAATCGCCGGAGAAACGCTGGCAGACTATCCTGGCGCTGGTTCTCAGTGCACTTGGAATCGTCTACTTTGTGATCCAGGCCTTTGGGGTTGGCATCATCTGGTTGATTTCCCTGTTTGATACCCAGACCGACATGGCTGTAAACATTCCTAACAGCCTGTTGGTCTGGGCATCTTTGCTTTCCGCCATGCTGTTGGTTCCCATCCTGTGGCTCAGCATCAACCGCCTTCGTGGAAAACCGGCCCCGGCCTGGCTGGACGGGCGGAGACCCTGGATCAGAAAGGGGCTCCTGGCTACACTGCTGATCTGGCCGGTGGCGATTGGCCTGGGGTGGTGGGTTGCCGGTCAACCCGAATGGGCCACCTTTATCCTTGGCCTATTCAATATCCTGGCGGCAGGGATCCCGGTTATCTGGGTTTATTACCTGGCGCAGCGCAAGCTGGTTCCTGGCGCCATTGAACGGAAATGGCAGATCTTTGGATTCAGCCTGACAGCTACCCCGATCCTGATTGTTGCCACCGAGTTGATCGTGCTGGCAGCGGTTGGATTAACGGCTTTTGCAGTGGTCCTGTTCCTGATATCCATCAATCCGGCGCTGGAGCAAACCCTGACCGATATTGTGGATCAGCTTTCCAGCGGGCAGGGGATGGAAGTTGATCTTCAAATTCTGGAGTCCTATCTGAAACAACCGCTGGTCATTTTTGGCCTATTGGCCGTGATGAGCGGTATTATTCCACTGATCGAGGAGATCCTTAAGCCGATTGCCCTTTGGGCGCTGGCGGGAAAGGGCCTGACCGATCAGGAAGGTTTTGTTGCCGGGCTGCTTTGTGGTGCGGGCTTTGCCTTGTTGGAAAATCTGCTTTATTTCATGAATGTGGGGACCGCCGAAGAATGGTTGTTCATGGTCATTGGCCGCGCTGGCACAGGCGTGCTGCATATGTTTGGTTCGGCGCTGATGGGTTGGGGCCTGGCACGGACCTGGCGGGAAGGAAAGGGAGCTTTCCTGGCGTTGATGACAGTGCTGGCGGTGAGTTTCCACGGGCTTTGGAACGGGCTGGCGATCCTTGGCGGCCTGGGGCCTGAATTGGTTTATGGCTCGACATCCACTCTGGGACAGCGAATTCTGTTTTATCTGCCCCTGTTTGGGTTGCTGATCCTTCAGATTACAACGTTGTTCCTGATTAACCGGTACTTCCGTAAAGCCAAAACAGCATCAGATAATCCTTCATTGACTCCATCCGATGAGTTGGATATCCCCAATTCAAACTCTCAAGAAAACTTAAAAGAAGACCTCTAAATGGAAACTGATTCCTTGCAAACGCCCCCTCTGTTACCCCTGCTCCGGTACGTGGTGAAGAAGATCACCCGGTTCAATGTAATCAACCCGGACTACCTGCCGGAAGAGGGCAGCGTTCTCCTGACCACCAATCATCTCAGTCTGATGGATACTCCCTTGCTGCTGACGATCACCGATCGGACGGATGTGGTGGGGATTGTCGCCAAGAAATACTTCAAGAAGCCCTTTTTTAAGTGGATTCTGGAGAAGATTGGCACAATTGTCTGGATGGACCGGGAAAACACGGACTTTTCAGCGGTACGCAAGGCGCTGGAATACCTCAAGATGGGCGCTATCCTGGGGATTGCGCCGGAGGGCACTCGCAGCAAGGAATCGCGGGGACTTTTGGAGGGCAAGCAGGGCGCAGCCTTGCTGGCTGCCCGGGCCAATGTGCCGATTTTGCCGGTGGGGATTGTGGGATCGGAATTTATCAAATCCAACTTATTGAAACTTAAACGCTCACCGGTTTCCATCACCATTGGTCAGCCCTATCATTTGCCGGAATTTGATCGTGAAAATCGGCAGGTTTGGCTCACGCAGTGTACGGATGAGATCATGTGTCGGATTGGCGCGCTCTTACCGCCTGCCTATCGGGGCTTTTATGCCGATCATCCTCGCTTGCAGGAACTGCTCGCAGAGCAAATGAGTAACTAGGGCGACCTCCCTCGGGCAGGCTTTTTTCTCTGAATGGTATAATCCAAAACGTGTTACAGGACCTTGAACTCGGTGATGTTGTGCGCCTGCGCAAAGCCCATCCCTGCGGTGGGTATGAATGGCGGGTGGTGCGTTTGGGCGCGGATATTGGCTTGGAATGCCTGACCTGCGGCCACCGGATTATGCTGGACCGGCGTGCCCTGAAGAACAGGCTGAAGAAAATTGTCTGTAAAGGCAGTGAAAATGACCCGGAAAACGGCTGAAAAACCGCATATCCTATTCCTTTTCTCCGATACGGGTGGGGGCCATCGCAGCGCCGCCAAGGCGATCATTGAAGCATTGGAGATCTATCACCCCGGCAAAGTGACTACAGAGATGCTGGATTTCTTTGTGGAATATGCTCCGCCGCCCTTTGATATGGCTGTGACCACTTATGCGCCTATGGCGCAGGTGCCGGACCTTTGGGAACTGGGATATAAGCTCAGCAACGGCAAATGGCGCAGCAAGCTGGTACAGGATGTCCTCTGGCCGTATATTCGCAAGTCTATGGAGCGGTTAGTCGAGGAACACCCCTGTGACCTTTACGTCTCCGTGCACCCCATTGTCAATACTCCCATCCTGCGGGCGCTGGGTGATGACCACCCTCCCTATATGATCGTGATCACCGACATGGTCAGCACGCATACTTTCTGGTACGACAACAGCGCCGATCTGATCCTCACGCCCACCGAGGTGGCAAAGCTGCGGGGAATTGGGATCGGCATTGACCCGGACCGGATGGAAATTGTCGGCCAGCCGATTGCAGACAAGTTCCGGCGGCCGACGGCTTCCAAAGCGGAGCTGCGCGAGATGCTGGGCTGGCCCCAGGACAAGACCGTAGTGCTGATCGTGGGCGGGGGCGATGGGATGGGCCCGGTGGAAGAGACGGTGCGCGCGGTGGACGAAGCGGGGATGGACCTCATGCTGGCCGTGATTGCCGGTCGCAACGAAGCCCTGCAAAACAGCCTTGAAAATGCTGGCCTGACGACCCCGGCTTTCATCTACGGGTTTGTGGATAATATGCCGGACCTGATGAATGCGGCGGATATTTTGCTATCCAAGGCGGGTCCCGGGACGATCTCGGAAGGTTTCATTGCCGGGCTGCCGATTATTCTCTATTCCAAGATGCCCGGGCAGGAAAACGGCAATGTGGATTATGTGCTCAATGAAGGGGCTGGCGTCTGGGCGCCTTCTCCTGAGGAAATTCTGGACACTTTGCGCTATTGGAACGCCAACCCGGACGTTCTGGCGGAAGTGACGGCTATTTCCAGGCGCCTGGCCATGCCGGATGCCTCATACGATATTGCCCAGAGGATTATTGATACTGTCTCAGGGGCATGAATCTGATATGATAATAGAAGACAATTATGCCGATATTAGATGATCGCAACTTTGAGTTTTTCAGCCACAGCCCGGACCAAACCCGCAGGCTGGGCATTCACCTGGGCGGCTATCTGCGCCCCGGGGATGTGGTCGCGCTGGAAGGTAATTTGGGCTCCGGCAAGACCACCCTGGTGCAGGGCATTGCGCAGGGCTGGGGTGTTTTGGACCCGGTCTCCAGCCCAACCTATGTGATTGTGAATGAATACCGGCGGGCGAATGAACAGCGGCTTTACCACATTGATGCCTACCGGCTGGATGGCGTCTTTGATGCCGAGATTCTGGATTTCGATCGGATGCAGGCCAGCGGTCCTATTGTGATTGAATGGGCTGAAAGGATGCGGGAAGTGCTGCCGGAAGAACGACTCTGGGTCAAATTGGATTACACCGGCATGGGACACCGCGCCATGATGTTGAACCCCGAGGGTGAACATTTTGTGACAATGGTTGAAAATGTGCGCCATAAGTTATATGGAGATTTCTAGTGCTACTGGCAATTGATACGTCAACATCCTGGATCAGTCTGGCGTTGTATGACGGGATTTCTGTGCTTTATGAAACCACCTGGCAAAGCCGGCACCACCATACGGTGGAATTAGCCCCTGCTATTGATCAGCTTTTTGAGCGGACAGGCTCCCAAGCCATTGACCTGACCGGCATTGCCGTGGCGATTGGCCCCGGCTCTTTCACCAGCCTGCGAATTGGGCTGGCGGCGGCCAAAGGACTTTCGCTGGCCTTGAAGATCCCGCTGGTGGGCATCCCCTCGCTGGATGTCCTGGCGGCGGCTCAGCCGCTGGACGAGATCCCGCTGATCGCCGTCCTGCATGCCGGGCGGACCCGGCTGGCCTATGTTACCTATCTGGTGGAAGGCGGTGCCTGGCACCCGCAGCATGAACCGGCCGCGATTGACGCTTCGGACCTGGTGAAGACCATTTCTTCGCCTACCCTGATCGCCGGGGAACTTTCCGAAGAGGCCCGTATTGTCATTGGGAGGCGCTGGAAGAACGCCCTGATTGCTCCCCCGGCTCGCTGTCTGCGCCGGGCAGGTTACCTGGCCGAGATAGGCTGGGAGCGGCTGATGAGTGACAGGGTGGATGATCCCGTCACTCTGGCTCCGATCTACCTGAGCACCGCCAACTCTATCCCGGCATAACTATGGTGGATGGCTCGGTTGGCGGAACGCAGGTCATCCTGCGACCCATGACCCTCTCCGACCTGGAGAAGGTTGAGGCGCTGGACCGGGATTCCTTTCTGACCCCCTGGCCCCAAGATGCATTTCGTTATGAACTAACCCGCAACCCCCATTCGATCTGCTGGGTGGCGGAACTCACCACGCCGGGATTGGAGCCGATTTTGGTCGGTTCGATTGTGGTGTGGCTGGTGGTGGATGAAGCCCATGTGGCAACGCTGGCCGTCAGCGATGCGTTCCGGCGGCGCGGGGTTGCCCGTCAGTTGCTGGCCCAGGCCCTGGCGCTCGCTTATGAAAGCGGCGCACGGCAGGCCCTGTTGGAAGTCCGCGAAAGCAACCGGGCTGCGCAAGCCCTTTATACCCGGTTCGGGTTTGAGGCTGTCGGCAACCGGCGGGAGTATTATCATGATACGCATGAAGATGCGATTCTGATGACCCTGGCGGAAATGAGCCCTGAAAAACTGGCTGCTCTATTGTCCGATGAATCAAATTAAGTCGTGAGGTATTCATACTGGAGGAGGTAGAAATTGACCACTGAAGAGATCCTCAAGCAAGTTGCTGAGCAGACCGCAGTTTGCACAAAGTGCGACCTGCAGTATTCCCGCAAGAAATCCGTCCCTGGCGCGGGGAATCCCCAGGCTGAGATTTTGTTCATCGGCGAGGGACCGGGCTTCCATGAAAACGTGCAGGGGCTGCCATTCGTTGGCGCAGCCGGGCAGTTTTTGGATGAACTGCTGGCGGATGCCGGGCTGAAGCGAGAGGAAGTCTTCATCACCAACGTGGTCAAGTGCCGTCCCCCCGGCAACCGGGACCCCCAGGTGGAGGAACTGGAGGCCTGCAAACCTTACCTGGAGCGCCAGATTGCCGCCATCAATCCGGATGTGATTGTGACCCTCGGGCGCTATTCGATGGGCCATTTCATTCACAACGGCAAGATCTCGGGCATTCACGGCAAGCCCTTCTGGTCGGGTGGTCGAATGATCGTCCCGATGTATCACCCCGCCGCGGCCCTGCACCAGCCCTCGCTGCGTGAAGTGGTCAAGCAGGATTTTGCCCGGCTGCCAGAAATGATCGCCCGGGCGCAGGAAACCCGGCGGAACAATCCCGGCCTGGCTGCCTTGAATCACCCCGTAGAGGAAGAGAACGGTGTTGAAGATAATGGCGCGGAGCAATTAAGCTTATTTTAGAGCGAATGGAGTAAGATAAGCTCTTTAGGTGATTATGATAAAATTGTCTTTCTGGTTGTAAACTGCAATCAAGGAAATGAAAATGAGTGATACAAAATCAGCATTGATCAAGAAATTTGAGAACCGGACTGCACGAATTGGCGTGATTGGGATTGGTTATGTCGGGCTGCCCTTGGCCGTGACCTTTGCGGAAGCCGGCTTCAACGTGGTGGGCGTGGACCCATTGGCTGACAAAGTGGCTGCCATCAATCGGGGTGAAAGTTATATCCTCGATGTGGAATCCGCCAAGGTTAAGGAATTGGTGGAAGCGGGCAAACTCTCCGCCACCACGGATTATGCCGTCCTGGCAGAGGCTGACGCAGTTTCCATCTGCGTGCCTACCCCGCTGCGCAAAACCGGTGACCCGGATCTGTCCTTTATTGCCTCCGCAAGCAAATCGCTGGCGCCCTATCTGCACCCCGGCATGGTGATTGTGCTCGAATCCAGCACTTACCCCGGCACAACCCGCGAAATGATCCTGCCCGAGTTGGAAAAGATCTGCGGTTTGAAGGTGGGTCAGGACTTTTTCCTGGCTTTCTCCCCGGAGAGAGTGGACCCCGGCCGAGAGGATTGGACCACGATCAATACGCCCAAGGTGATTGGTGGGATCACCGAGGACTGCGGCGAAGTCGCAGCCATCTGGTATGCGCAGGCGCTGGAAACGATTGTCCCGGTCTCCACCTGTGAGGTGGCCGAGATGGCGAAGCTGTTGGAGAATACCTTCCGGATGATCAATATTGGGCTGGTGAACGAATTGGCTATTATGTGTGACCGGCTCAATGTGGATGTCTGGGAAGTGATTGATGCCGCGGCCACCAAGCCCTTTGGCTTTATGAAATTCACACCCGGCCCCGGTTTGGGCGGTCACTGTATCCCGATTGACCCGCTCTATCTGTCGTGGAAACTCAAATCCCTGAACTATAACGCCCGCTTCATCGAGCTGGCTTCTGAGATCAACACCAATATGCCGCGCTACACCCTGGGCAAGATCCAGGATGCGCTCAACCTGGTGAAGAAACCGGTCAATGGCAGCAAGGTGCTGGTGTTGGGCGTGGCTTATAAACCGGATATTGATGACCTGCGTGAATCCCCGGCGCTGGATGTGATCCATCTCCTGCAGGAGAAGGGTGCCGAGGTGAGTTACCACGATCCCTTTATCCCGCATCTGAACCATGACAACATCGTTCTGGACAGCGTCCCGGACCTGATGGCCGCGGTGGCCGAGGCAGATTGTGTGGCGATCATCACCAATCACAGTGACTATGACTATGACGCGATCCTGGAGGCCGCGACTATGGTCGTGGATACCCGCAATGCCCTTGGCAAGAAGGGTAAAGCCAGCCCCAAGGTGGTTCGGCTCTGATGAGTGCTTATCTCCTGACGGGCGCTGCCGGTTTTATCAGCTCCCGCGTGGCTGAATTCCTGCTGGAAGACGGCCACGAGGTCTATGGCGTGGATAACATGAACCATGCCTATGACGTCCGACTAAAGGAATATCGCCTGGGCAAGCTGATGGAACGGGAAGGGTTCCATTTTCAACAGTGGGATATTTCCGAGAAATCGATCATCGAAAAGCTGGATGAGTGGCTCCCGGCGGAAGTGGCCGGGGTGATCAACCTGGCGGCCTGGGCCGGCACCCGTTTGAGTCTTTCGAATCCCTGGATCTATATCGAGACCAATATGACCGGGGTGTTGAATATGATGGAACTTTGCCGCCAGCATGACATTCCCAAGTTCGTGGAAGTTTCCTCCTCCAGCGTTTACGGCAACCTGTCCGAGCCGCCCTATCAGGAAACGGACGAAACCGATCACCCCCTGCAGCCCTACGCCGCCACCAAGAAAGGCGCCGAGGCGCTGGCCTATGCCTACCATCACCTTTATGGGCTGGATGTGACTATCCTGCGCTTTTTCACGGTCTATGGTCCTGCGGGACGTCCGCAGATGGTGATGTTCCGCTTCTGCAAGTGGATTGCGGAAGGCCAGCCGGTGGTGGTGAACGGTGATGGCGAACAATCCCGCGGTTTCACCTATCTGGACGATATCGCTCGCGGCACGATTTTGGCCCTCAAACCGGTGGGGTATGAAATTTTCAACCTCGGCGGGCATGAGGTGATCACCATTAACCAAATGATCAAAATGCTGGAAGACCGGATCGGAAAACCCGCACAAATTGAGCATGCTGATTTTCACCCCGCAGATGTGACCTCCAACCATGCCGATGTGTCACGGGCCAGGGAAATCCTTGGCTGGGAACCGCAGGTGAGCCTGGAAGAGGGGATCACCAGCCTGGTGGACTGGTACATACAGGAGCGGGACTGGGCCAGCAAGATCGAAACCCCATGAAGAAATTTTTCTCCAGTTTGAAATCCTGGGGGAAGGATGTGATTCTCAAGAAGGTCATTGGCAATTCCGCCTACCTTTTTGGCAGTCAGGCGGTCAGTGCCGTCCTGAGCATCCTCACGGCCAACCTGCTGGGTGTGGCCAGTTTTGGTGCGCTGGGCGTGGTGATCAGCTTTGTCACCAACATCAATCGTCTGCTGTCTTTTCGGATGGCGGACTTTGTCGTGCGCTACATGGGCGGGTTCCTGGCAGAGGATAAGCGCAAGGAGGCCGCGGCCGTGCTCAAGGCAGCCGCACTGACCGAACTGATCACGTCACTGGTGGCCTATGGCGTGCTGGCATTGCTCTCGAATTGGGGTGCGGCGACCTTTGCCAAAGATCCCACAACCCGCAACCTGTTCCTGATCTATGGGATCACCATTCTGGGGAATATGATGACCGAAACAGCCACCGGCGCGCTGCAGGTGACCGGTCATTTCCGTTCGCAGGCCCTTTTGAACCTCCTGCAGAGCCTGATGACTGCCGGGTTGTTCGTGCTGGTTTTCGTCAACCAGGGCGGGATTTTCTCGGTGATGCTGGTCTATCTGGCCGGCAAGATGATTTTGGGGATTGGGCCGGTGCTGCTGGCCCTGCATTGGCTGCCGAAAAGCCTGGGCAAACATTGGTGGCGCACGCCGCTCCGCGGGAACCTGCCGCCCATTGGCCCGATGGTCCGCTTTGCGGTCAGCAGTAACTTCAGCGGCACGATCACCCTGCTCGCCCGGGATAGCGAAGTGCTCTGGGTGAGCTATTTCTTCGATACCACGGTCGGCGGCTATTTCAAGGTGGCCCTGGCGGTGGTCAATTTGATGGTGATGCCGATCACGCCTTTCATCAGCACGTCTTTCCCGGAGATGACCCGGCATGTGGTGAAGAAACAATGGGGCCAACTCAAACAGTTGCTCACCCGGGTGACGGTCATCTCGGGCGTCTGGACCGGGGCGGTCGCGGCTGGGCTGCTCCTGCTGGGGCGGCAGTTGTTCTTCTCGCCCTGGTCGCTCTTTGGCCAGACGATTTATATCTATAAAGAAGCCTATGCGCCGGCCTATGGCGTGCTGCTGGTGATTTTGATTGGTTTTGGGGTGGCTAATATCTTCTTCTGGGATCGGTCATTGCTGCTGGCTTTTGGCAAGGCCGAACTGCCCCTCAAGGTGAGTTTCTTTGCCATGCTGGGCAAGGTCCTGCTGGCCTTCCTGATTGTCCCCTCGCTGGGTTACCTGGCGGAGGCGGGGCTTTTCAGCGCTTATTTTGTAGTCACGGTGGGGATGTTGGTGGCTCGTGGGCTGGGGGAGATCAAGCGTCAGGCTTTGGTGGACCCAGGTTCAGAATAATTTCCATAACTTCGATATTTCCATTGCGAAGAGATTAATTCAATTCAGTCTGCTCCGCAGCCAGCCTCGATACAGTTGTTAAACTCATGTTTACTGATTTATTGATGCCGCGGTAGGCATCGCGGTCAGTGTGGCCTGCATCTCCACTATGGTGAACCGGCCCAGTTCGACGGCGGTCTGCAGGTCTTCAACGCGCAGCCGCTGGTAATGGGTGGCCAGCTTTATCCTGGCGACAGGGTCCAAAGTGATGAATATGTGAGCTTCTTCCAGGCGGAGCTTGGCCGGGTAGAGCCATGAGCCGGGCAGCGCATAAATGGCCGAGACGCTGATCGTGCTCAGCAGGACGAAGATCACGGCCAGAGCAAGGATTGCCAGGGCCAGCCGCCGGCCGCGGCGCTGACGCAGTCCCGTTCCGAGATGGTCCATCACGTGCATTTTATGCTGCGCACCGAGGGTCTTCTTTAAGTCAAGGTTTTCCATCATCCGCACCTTGCTGGCAGCGAGTGCGCCGGCCGGGGGCTCCGGGTTGGGTGTTGAACGGATTTCCCGGGCCTGCGCGACCAGCGGCACGAGCCTGGGGCCATTTTGGGGGAAGCGTTCGAGCAGGGCGGCCTCGGTGGGGAAACCTTCTTCGGAGGTCAGCGCATCTTCCAACTGGTGACAAAAGCGCCGTCGCGTCTCCTCCGGTTCGTCTGCGCCCAGTTCGGCCTGGGCCAGTTTGGCAAGGCCGCAGCCCTGTAAGGCCAGCACAACGCCGACCGCATGGCCAATTTCGCGTGATACTTCCCGGGCGGGGTGATTTTCAATTAATTTCCCAATAATGACATCCCGCTCGTCCGCGGTCAGCTTTGCCAAGCGCCTCTTAAGACGACCGGCGGGCTGGCCCCAGCTTTCACCCTCATAGCCGCTGAAGGTGGTGTCCCGATAACGGATGTTAATTTTGAGCAGTTCTTCCAGCATCAGGCTGTGGGCCAAACTAAAAAGCCAGGCCTGGAAAGAGCTGCTTTCCGATTTGAAAAGGCTGATTCTTGTCGCCATCCGATTAAATAGCCCCGCGGTCAGGTCTTCAATGAGGCGTTCGCCATCAATCCGGTAGTAGAAATAGCGATAGACGTCTTGATAGTAGATGTGATGCAGGCGCGCTAAAGCCAGGACATCGCCCTTTTGTGCACGCTGGATGAGCTTGATTTTTTCAGATGTCATTAGCCCCGTTTCCTTTTTAGTTAAATTATAGCCGGGTCAGCGCATTAAAAAGGGGGCAGGCGCTTTGAAAAGGTAATTTATATTTGGAGTCGTGGTTAAAAACAACCAACCTGATTACCGGCTGTTTCCCGCGTGGCGCTTGCTGCGGAAACCGGCAGGTTAGATCAGGTTGGGGAAGGTCGTTTGGTTTAGCGGCTGACCAATGCACCGATCAGGGCGGAAAAACCCATGGCAATCAGTACGAAGGGCCAGACAGCCTGCCATCCAAAGACGGTGCTCAGGCCCATACCGAGGAAGACAGCGGCCAGGACAAAGCTGCCGCCGGTGGAGGACCGGTAGGCTTTGGAGAATGTGCGGACCAGAGCCTCAATGAAGACCAGCACACCTGCGCCCAGAAAAATCACCGACCAGGTGGTCATCCCTGTGAGGGCGAATCTATCGGGGAGGATGATGGATGTACGCAGAGCATCCAGCCAACCAAGTTGGGCGGCCATAAAGACCAGACCGGCCCAGATCAGGATCAGCGCCCAGGTTATTGAACTGAGGCGGTCGCTGCGATGTTTGGCAGCTATTCGTTCCTGATAGAGAGGATCATGCACAGGTTGTTCGTCTTTTGGTTGAAAATCTTGCTCACTCATTGGTTTTAGTCCTTGTCCATATTGAATAGATTTCGTTCATGATTCAATATAACATACCCGGCCGCAGCCGGCCAAAGAAAATCTCAGGGTTTGGTGAAATTCAGGCCTGCCATTCGCCGATGTTCTGCCAGCAGTAATCGAGGTGTTCGGCCAGGGTGGCCTTGAGTTTATCTTTGACATAGGCCCGGGAGGCCGTCATCAGCTCCAGGCCGCCAATCTCATTGATCCGTTCGCCGATCCGCCGGGCCTGGGTGTGGTGGCAGCGGACATTGAAGGGACCGCCGGGCTGGAGGGACAGGAAGTCATCCAACTGGCCAATTTTGACCAGCTCGTCCAATAGTTTCTTGACCTCCTGCTTTTGCGCGGCGGGAAGTTGATTAATGGCGGGATAGCCGAATATTTTTTGCCAAATACTCATGCGTGATCTTCTTTCTCCAATGGACTTGCCTCTATTATAGATGATTATGGAGTGGGGCGTAGACTTATTTTGTCGCTGCGAGGAGGCCGTAGGCCGACGTGGCAATCTCTGGTTAGGAGGATGGCCTTGAATGCATGCAATCTGAGATTGCTTCCTTCCGGCCTCGCCGTCCGTTGCAATGACAAGTTTTCTTTATCACACCAGCGCGTTTTGAACTGCCGTGAGGACCACATGTTGAAAGCAAAAAATCTTAACTATATAATATTCATTATGGCTGATATTTTTATATCGTACTCGAGAAAAGACATTGCTTATGCCAGGCTTCTTCATAATGCATTGACTGAGCATGGTTTCGACACCTGGATTGATTGGGAAGATATCCCTCCCAGCGTCGATTGGTTGAACGAAATCCATCAAGCCATCGAAAATGCGAATGTCCTTCTTTTTATTCTCAGTCGACCATCGGCGCTTTCTAAGGTATGCAAAAAAGAGATCGACCACGCCCGTGAAAACAACAAGCGGATCATCCCCATTGTGATTGATGATGTTAAACCCTCAAGAGTCCATCCGGCACTGGGTGCCCTCAATTGGATTTTCTCGCGAACAGAGGATGAACTTCAACCTGCCATTGAGAGCCTGATCGAAGCCATCCAAACGGATTATGAGTGGGTGAAAACACATACCCGCCTCCAAGTGGACGCTTTAAATTGGGCCGATAACCAGAAACGACCTAGCTATCTTTATTCAGGGGCAAAATTGCGGGATGCGGAGAAATGGCTGTTTTCCGGTCGTTTATCCAGTTATGACAATTCTGAAAAATCATTGTTTCAATGGAAGAAGGTTCAGCAGGTGAAACTGGCTTCTCAAGAGAAATCACCCAGGCTGACCGCTATCCAAGAAGAATTTATCGAAGCCTCAATAACGTCTGAGCTATCCCATTCAAGCAGGTGGTACAGGAAAGAAACTCCAACATCCCACTATGCACCGGATTTTGACTTAACCTGCATCCATTGCCATTGGGTTTACGAGTTTACGCCATCCGAAAGATTGCCCATTCCGAAACATTGTCCCGTTTGCGGTTTTCTTGGAAGCAACAAGTTTGTCGAATAGGTTATTATCAGTGGATTAAATCAAAACGGCTGAAGTGAAATACTTCAGCCGTTTTTTGTCAGTTTTGGGGTTATCCAATCCACTCAAGGATGGTGCTCTCGCCCTGGCCCACGCCCACGCAGAGGGTTGCCAGGCCGAAGAACGGCCGGGTTGACGTGCCGGCCCGCCGGCGCATTTCGTGGAGCAGGGTGGTCAGGATGCGCGCCCCGGAGCAGCCCAACGGGTGCCCAAGGGCCACCGCACCACCGTTCACATTGGTGATCTCGTGTGCCAGGTTGAGGTCCTGCATCACGGCCAGGGACTGCACGGCGAAGGCCTCATTGAGTTCCGCCAGTTGGATATCCTCGATGGTCAGCCCGGCCCGCTCGAGGGCTTTACGGGTGGCCGGGACCGGCCCCAGCCCCATCACACGGGGCGGGACGCCCGCGGAGGCCATGCTCACAATCCGCACCATCGGTTTATAGCCCAGTTCACGGGCCATGCCTTCTTCCATGACCAGCACAGCCGCTGCGCCATCGTTCAGCCCGGAGCTGTTCCCGGCCGTGACCGTGCCGTCAGGCTTGAAGGCCGGCCGCAGGCGGGCCAGCGCTTCCAGGCTGGTCGCACGGCGCGGGCGTTCATCGGTGTCGAAGACCAGGGGGTCTCCTTTGCGTTGGGGAATATGGACGGGCAGGATCTCCTCGGCAAACTTGCCAGAATCGATCGCGGCGATTGCTCGGCGATGGCTGGCGAGGGCAAATTCGTCCTGCGCCTCGCGGGATATCTCATATTGTTCTGCAATGTTTTCGGCCGTGATCCCCAGCGGGTCCGCTCCGTAGGTGGATTCCATTTTGGGGTTAACAAAGCGCCAGCCAAGTGTTGTGTCATAGGCAGTCAGGTTGCCCACCGGGCGGGCTGGCTTTGGCATGGCATAGGGGGCGCGGCTCATGCTCTCCACCCCGCCGGCGATGAATACCGTGCCATCGCCAGCACGGATTGAGCGAGCGGCGGTGTTTATCGCAGTCAATCCTGAGGCGCAGAGCCGGTTGAAGGTGACGCCGGGCACGGACACCGGCAGCCCGGCCAGCAGACTGGCCATCCGGGCCACATTACGATTATCTTCGCCGGCCTGATTCGCGCAGCCCAGATAGACTTCCTCCACCAGCGTGGTATCCAGGTGGTTGCGTTCCACAATGGCCTGGATCACCAGCGTGGCCAGGTCGTCGGGACGGATGGAAGACAGTGCGCCGCCCAAATTCCCAATTGGGGTTCGGATGGCGTCAACGATTACGGCTTCGGGCATGGGGTTTCTCCTGTGGTGAGGTTTTTAATGATTTTACCATTGAGGGGAGGAGTTATTGGTCATGTGCCGAGCAGAGCGCGTAATAATAGTGCCCGCCATTTCTTGTCACGCTTCCAGCGTGACCTACAAATTCACCAATTGCATTGGGTCACTGTGGGTAATCTACAACGAAATTGATCCGCCGCCTGAATCCCCATCACGATTCTCCTTTCACTATTCCAAAATCTGGGACAGCCTTGCCCGGAATCAGCCTATAATAGGTCATTAAATAATGTCGGCTGTAAAGGTAAGGCGGCTCGGATGAACGGAAATGGATATTCCCAAAGAATTGTGATCAAGATTGGCACCTCCACCCTCACGGATGGCGGGCAGGCGCTTTGCCTGGCGCGGATGGTGGAGCTGGCCCGGCAGATCACGGAGCTCAAGGCAGCCGGAATTCAGGTGGTGCTGGTCAGCTCGGGGGGAATTGCCTCGGGTAAGGAAATGATGTCCTTCCCAGAGTTGCCGCGATTCCTGCCGGCCAAGCAGATGTTAGCGGCGGTTGGCCAGCCGCGGTTGATGGCCATCTATACCCAGCTTTTTGCGCTCTACCAGCAGCCAATTGCCCAGATCCTGCTGACCCGCGACGACCTGGCGGACCGGCGGCGCTACCTCAACGCCCGCAATACACTGGAAGCTCTGCTGGATTACGGCATTATCCCGATTGTCAATGAAAATGACACCATCGCCACCGAAGAGATTCGCTTTGGCGATAATGATAACCTCTCGGCCCTGATCGCCACCGTGCTGGAAGCGGACCTGCTCCTGCTGCTGACCGATCAGGACGGCGTCTTTGACTCTGACCCGGCTCTGAACCCCGAAGCCAAACTGATTCGGCAGGTGGGTGAAGAAGTGATTCCCGAAGAGGTGCTGGCTGCCGCGACCTCCAGCCGAAATGGGTTGGGGACCGGTGGCATGGCCAGCAAACTCAGCGCGGCCGATCTGGCCCGGCATGGCGGCGCGACCGTGGTGATCGCCAATGGCGCCGCAGACCGAATTATTCCGCGGATCGTGCTGGAGGGGGAGCCGCTGGGGACAACATTCCTGCCTGTGACGACCCATCTTGAAAGCCGTAAGCGTTTCCTGCTGGCGGGGATGGCCGAATCCTCCGGGACCTTGCAGATTGACGCGGGAGCGGTCAGAGCGTTGCGGGGCGGCGGCAGCATTTTGCCGGTGGGTGTGACGGCCGTGGAGGGTGATTTTGCCCGCGGCCAGAGCCTGACCGTGGTGGATTCGGCAGGGGCCAAAGTAGCGGTGGGTTTGTGTAATTACAGCGCCGAAGACCTGCGCCGGATTGCGGGGCAGCGTTCCGACCAGATTGAGCCCATTCTGGGCTATGCCTACGGCGCAGAGGCGATCCATCACGATAACCTGGTGCTGCTCTAAGGAAGTCTCTAAGGAGGATGCAATGACCATTGATCTGAAAGACATGGCCCGCGAAGCCCGGCAGGCTGCTCTGATGTTGCGAACCCTCCCGAGGGAGGCCAAGGATCGGGCGTTGAATTTTCTGGCCGAAAAGTTACTTGAAGAGCAGGAAGCGATTATTGCCGCGAACGCGGAGGATTTGGTCCAGGCGGAATCGGCGGGGCTGGCCCCCGCGATGTTGGATCGTCTACAGCTGGATGCAGGCCGCCTGGCAGGGATCGCCGCCGATTTGGGCAAGGTGATAGAGCTGGATGACCCGGTGGGGGACATTTTTGATCAGAAGGTGATGCCCAATGGCCTGCAGGTGCATAAACAACGGGTACCGATTGGCGTGCTGGCCGTGATCTATGAGTCCCGGCCGAATGTGACCATTGATGTGACCGGACTGGCACTCAAATCCGGTAACGCCGTCATTTTGCGCGGCGGCAGTGAGACCCTGCATTCCAACCGGACGCTGGTCACGGTCATCCGCGAGGCACTGGCCGAGAGCGGCCTGCCGCAGGGCGCAGTCCAGTTCATCGATTCATCCGATCGCGGATTGGTGATGGAAATGCTGCAGATGGGCGATGAGATTGACATGCTGATCCCGCGGGGCGGCGCAGGTCTGCACCGCTTCTGCCGTGAGAACAGCCGCATCCCGGTCATAACCGGCGGGATCGGGGTCTGCCATCTCTTTGTGGACCGGAGTGCTGACCTGCCCGCAGCCGTGGATGTGATCCGTAATGCCAAGGTGCAGCGGCCCAGTGTCTGCAACGCGCTGGATACCGTGCTGGTGCATCGGGCCGTGGCCGGGGAAGTTATCCCTGAGATTGTCCGCACCCTAAGCGTGGATGGTGTGACTTTCCGGCTGGGGCCGGAGGCATTGGCGATGTTGATTGAGTATCCCGACCTGGCGGCGCAGGTGACCCCTGCCGGCCCGGAGGATTTCGACACCGAATGGCTGTCGCTGGTGCTGGGGATCAGGGTGGTGGCGGGGTTGGAAGAGGCGCTGGACCATATCCAGGCCCACAGCACCGGCCATTCCGATGGTATTCTGACCCGTGATGCGGACAACGCGGATCGCTTTGTGCAATCCGTGGATTCGGCAGCGGTTTATGTGAATGCCAGTACGCGCTTCACCGACGGCTCGCAGTTGGGGCTGGGCGCTGAGGTGGCGATCAGCACCCAGCGGCTGCATGCCCGCGGACCGATGGCGCTGGAAGCGCTGACCACCTATAAATGGGTGATCCGCGGGGAAAATCACGTCCGGCCGGATTGATCCTCTTCGGGCGGTGGATTAAGAAATTTGGGAGTAACAACAGGTGGACTATACATCGAAGCTGAGCCAGATCATTGAACTGCAAAATGAAGTTGAGGACCTCAATCCCCTTTTCGGGCAGCATTACCCCGTGGCGATCGCGGTGGAGGGGCAGTTCCTGATCCATGAGTTTGACCCGCAACATGGCGGTTATGCCCTGACGAAAGAGGTACCGTTGCCGTTTCCGATTCCGGAGGGTATCCGGGCCGCTTTTCCAATGGAGGCTTTGGATGGATGCTCTGCCGCAGTGGTCTCGCCCGATGCTCTTGACACGCTGGCAGAGCAGGTGTTGGTTTTGCATGAATTCGTGCATTGCTATCAGCATGCGACCTGCGAAAAGGCTTTGAAAGACCAATTGGAAATTGCCCGTCAGGCTGAAGCCCAGGGACATCAGACCTGGGAGCTGGATACGCCCTTCCCCTATGATTCAGAGGAATTCATCGAACATTACAGTGCTTATTTATCGGCTTTGCTAGCGGATGATGCAGAGGAAGCCCGCCAGGTGCGGGGTAAATTGCGTGCTGCGCTTTCCCCACTGGATTGGGAATACATGGCCTGGCAGGAATGGAAAGAGGGCTATGCCCGCTGGACGGAAAACCAGCTTCAGCGGCGGCTGGGATTGAAGGTGAACACCTATGGCGAGCAGCCGCCCTATAGCAGGATCACATTCTATGTAGGTGGGGCAGCCTATTTTGAATTGCTGCACCGGCAGGAATCGGCAGACCTAACCGACCTGCCCGGACTGTTTGAGCGTTTGATGACCTAGGGAGACAGCGACACATGAAAATCAGAATGGATTACGGCCGGCAAGGGCTGGAACTGGACGTCCCGCAGGATGCGGATGTTTTCCTGGTGCGGGAGACATCGGCCGTCCCGGATGAAACCGCGGCTATTCAAGAGGCGCTTCGCTATCCGATCGGCTGTAAGCCGTTATGCGAGGGCTTACGGCCAGGGATGACGGTGGCCGTGGCGCATACCGACATCACCCGCGCCACGCCCAATGACCGCCTGCTGCCGGTGATTTTGGCGGAACTGGAAGCCGGAGGGATCAGGCGAGAGGACATCACCCTGCTCAACGGCCTGGGTACCCACCGGCCCCAGACTGAGAGCGAGCTGCGAGCCATGTTGGGTGATGGAATTGTTGATCATTACCGCTGCCTGCAGCACGATGCCACCGATGAACAGGGGCTTGTCTCGCTGGGGGATTCCCGGAGGGGTCATCCTTTGAAGGTTAACCGGCATTTGCTGGAAGCGGACCTGAAGATCCTCACGGGCTTTATCGAACCCCATTTCTTCGCTGGTTACAGCGGTGGGCCGAAAGCGGTTCTGCCGGGATTGGCCGGGGCGGAAACGGTCTTTGCCAACCACAGCCCGGCGATGATTGCCGAACCTGGTGCGGGCTTTGACCGCACGCTTGGCAACCCGATCTGGGAGGAGATGCTGGAAGCGGCCCTCCGGGTGGAGAATACCTTCCTGGTCAATGTGACCCTCAACCGGGAGAATGCCATCACCGGGGTGTTTGCGGGAGACCTGCGGGCTGCGCATGCCGCGGGGTGTAACTTTGTGCGGCAATCCAGCCGGTATGAAATTGACCAACCCTATGATGTTGTCGTCACAACCAACAGCGGCTATCCCCTTGACCAGAATCTTTATCAATGTGTGAAGGGGTTGGCAGCCGCCGCGAAGGCGGTCCGGCAGGGCGGCGCAATCCTGCTGCTGGCGGCCTGTGAGGAAGGGCTGCCGGATCATGGCGAATATGCCCGACTGCTGCGGGAAGCCAGCTCCCCGCAAGCCCTCCTGAACACCGTTCTTCAGCCCGGCTTCACCTGTCAGGATTCATGGCAGGTGCAGATTCAGGCCCAGGTGCAGTTGAAGGCGTATGTCACTGTTTACAGCGAGGGGCTCAGTGATGCTCAGGTGGCTGACAGCCTGTTGGCGCCCTGCCGAAATTTGGCAGCCGGGCTGGAAGCCTTGATTGAACGGTATGGCCCGAGGATTTGTGTTCTGCCGCAGGGCCCGCTGACAATTCTGGACCTGGTCTGAATCAAAAAAAAACCGGTTAACTTTCATAAACATGTATATAATTAAATTGAATATTTTATATGCTCAACGGGAGGGACTCGATGTCATCTTTTGTCTTTGATAAGAAGGTTCGCAAGGTTGCGGCCTGGCTGTTGGTGGTTAGCATTGTCGTGATGCTGATCGGTCAGGTGGGGGCTTATGCGGCGATGACCAATGGCTTCAAGGTCAAGGTCAGCAATGTGACGATTGTGAACAAGAATGGGCTGAACGTGCGGGGAAAGCTCTACCAGCCGCCGAATGCCACAGTGCCAAATCCCGCGCCGGGTGTGGTTTACCTGCACGGTTACCAAAATAACCGCGAGACCTCTGACCCCTACGGGATTGAATTGGCCCGGCGGGGTTTTGTGGTGATCACGCTGGACACCCTCGGACGGGGAAATTCCGATAACCAGTTCTCTGAAGACGAACCCGGTTTTGACCCGACCTATGGCGCGGATTCGGCTTTTGTTTACCTGCAGAATTTACCCTATGTGGATGCCGACCGCTGCGGCCTGGGTGGTCACAGTCTGGGGGGTGAGATGAGTTATGCGGCCGCCACTACGAACCCGGATGTGAAGGCGATTGTCTTTTCGGGTTATGGCTATCTCGAAACGGCGACCCTGGATAACCCGAAGAACATGCTGATGATCCTCGGAAAATACGATGAATATCGGGAGCGGATGACTAGCACGGATGACTTTGAAGCGGAGTGGATGAGCAGTCCCCAAACGGAGGCAGCCATTGGCTCCACAGGGTTGGCCTTCGACACTACCTACGGTTTATTTGACGAAGGCACCGCCCGGCGGGTGCACATGACCCCGACGACCCATGTCGGCGAGAGCTTTGACGAGGGTGCGATTGGGGAAGCGATCAATTGGTACCATCAGGCGCTGGACCCCTACTCACCGCTCACCATCCCGGCCGACCAGCAGATCTGGCGCTACAAGGAGATCGGCTCGCTGGTGGCGCTGGTGGCAGGCATTTTCAGTGTGATGCCGGCCGCGGTGCTGCTGTTGGGCATCAAGCCTTTCTCGGTGCTGGCCGGATCACCGGCTTCCAATTACGTCTGCGATCGCAAGACTTTCCGCAAAGCCTTCCTGATCAATGGCGGGTTGACCCTGCTGTTCCTGCCGCTGGTGCTGACCATCTTCGGCCTGCATGTCTATGTGGTGCGGATTGACAAGGTCTTTCCGATGATGATGGTCAATGGCGTGGTTTTCTGGTTCCTGGTGATCAATATCATCGGCTTCCTGATCTTCCGCAAATGGCTGAAGAAACGCCGGGAGGTTGACCCCATTGTGAACGCTCAGGAATTGGGGCTTTCCCATTCGGAAGAGAAGATCCGCTTGAGCTGGTCCAAGATCTGGCGCACGCTGCTGCTCGGTGTGGTGTTGTTCGCTTTCGTCTACGCTTTGGAGGCCATCCCTGAATCGCTGCTGCTGGTGGATTGGCGTTACAAATTCCCCTATGCCAGCGACCTGACGGGCTATCGCTTCCTGATGTTGCTGCTCTATTTCCCACTGTTCCTGATCGGCTTCACCCAGGTCAATATCCTGCTGCAGGCGCAGTTACGCCCCAAGCCGGGCAAGACCCATTTCGCCACCATCCTGCGCAAATCCGTGGTGGGCATCCTGGTAATGGTCCTTCCCCTGCTCTTCATGATGGCGCTGCAGTATGTGCCGCTCTATCTGGCGGGGATCGTGCCCTTTGTGGGGCCAGGCGGCGCGCTGGTGGGCTTTGTGATCAATATTGAGCACATGATGGTCCTGCTGGCCCTGATGATCCCAATTGGCACGGTGTTGTATGAGGCGACCGGTTCGGTTTATCCCGGGGCGGTGTTGAATGCGCTTATCGTGACCTGGATGTTCACGTCCTCCTCGGTGATTGCCCCGCTGCCGATATAATTTCTAAAGTTCTATGTAGGGGAGGTCCTCTGTGGCCTCCCCTTATGAAGAAAAATTAGCGGGGAAATGGTATTAAATTCCATTGACAAAGACAACTCAGCCAGCCATTGCTTGTCAAAGGTCAGATTTGATGATATAGTCTCTGGCAAGAGGGAGAATATCGAAGCGTCTTATCCTGTTGATTCAAAATGAAAGGGGCATTGATATGAACGCGGGAAAAAAGGGTTTTGAGACACACGCAGCTACATAAATAATGCGATGATTACTGGTGGAAATCTTTACGAAGAAGTTAATATAGTTGCCTGTATGTTGTTGATTATTGAAGGGTTGATGATAGGGAAATAGTTGGGCAGAAGGTTGCGGTGTCATACCTGACCTACGGAAATAAGTGAAGGAATTAGATCATGAAGAAACCCACCTCTTTCATACTTGTTGGGATTTTCGTTATTGTCTTATCAGCCTGCAGTCTGAGTGTAGACGAAGCAGGAATTACTGAGAATAGCAGCGCGCCTTCAGATTTACCCATTGTGGTGGTGAATTTTTCAGGATCCTCAAGCCTTGAAATCCAATCCACGGCGCTTAATCAGGATCTGACTTATTCGGCCATCCCGGTGGATAACGATACTGTTCTTCGAGGACAACCGGCCATTGACTCAGATAACTATTTGTATATTCCTTATGGCAGCCAAAAGAACTATCTAACAAAACTTGGCCCGGATGGGTCTGTGACGACAATCGAAATAAATATGGATTGGGATTACGACTCACAATGGGTTGGTGATAAGTTTCTAATCATCCCGCACTCTCAAAATGAGATGGTTCTGATCGATTCTGACCTAACGATAGAAACCATTCCCGATTCTCTTGCTTATCTTGAGGGTCAACACAAAGTTGGATACCTGGGACTCTCCAATGCCTCACCCAGAGAAGCAATTTGGAGTTTTTCAACGCCTCTGAGAAATGAGGATGGAGATTTCGCCCTTTATCGAACATTTAATATCGATTCGGGGGAGATGTTGGAATTTCAAATGGAAGTTCCCTCCACAGCCAAAGATTACCTTCCAAACCCGGAAAATGAGGGTGAAAAATCAGGCTTGATCGTTTATGGGATCGATAATGCCAACCAAAATGCCCTGATATGTTATGCTATGTTCCCCAACGGTGTTTTTGAAACCACTCTGGCGTTATATGATGGCGACACCGGTACAACAATCACCAAGGATATCCGATGTTGTTTGAACAATATGTTCAAACTAGAAGGAGAATCGATTATTGAGGATAGTGCCTTTGAGAGTTGCTGCGATCCGGGAGTACGGAACTGGATTGATTATGAACCCACGTTTTCTTATGCAAGTTTGTTAAGATCGGATGACGGTAGTTATATTTCCTTCGTCCCGTTTTCAGATGCCTGGTTGATTGCTACTGAAACCCGCGTTATTGTTGTGGATATCCAAAACCATGACTATCCATCTTACGACCTCCCGGAGAATATCCAACAACAGATGTATTATGCGGCGAGATACCTATCAAATTAGGTTTTTCCGAATGTTATCAAATAATAGATTGATCCACCTAGAGGTGCAGAAGCACAGCAACGTGAGAAGCGTACATAACAATTCTCTTCGTGATATGTCACGTATGCCGGCGAAGCCGCCACACGGTGACTTACGAAATCTCCGTTTGAGTTTTATTGGCGAAGGCAATATAAGGGTGACTCCGTAGATTGCTTCCTTCGCCTTCGGCTCCGTTGCAATGACAAACGGGTTTCTTTTCCTGATTCCTAATGCCTAATTCCTAAATCCTTATACCTAGCACCTGATCCCTGCCTTTCCACTCTCCATTCACCCTCCCCCATAAACCATCCTCCAGTCACCCCTTCAAAAGTCGTACTTAGCCAGAAGTGAGTTATACTATTAGCGCATGTCCTGCGAACCTCACCAATTCATTATTCAGGACATTCCTAACCGTTAATCACCATAAGGAGGACCGTTAATGCCCGCGAAGGGATATATTGAAGTCAACGAGTTGTATTGCAAGGCCTGCCAACTCTGTGTGACGGATTGCCCCCATGATGTGTTGGCGTTGGATATGGATCACCTGACCCCCAAGGGATACCACCCGGCGCACATGGTCAATCCAGAAGCCTGCACAGGGTGCGGCATCTGCGCAGTGGTTTGCCCGGATGCTGCGATTACAGTTTATCGGTATGATCGGCAGAAGGCGGAGGCTTGAGATGACGAAACAACTCATCAAAGGAAACACCGCAGTTGCCGAGGCCGCGCTCAGGGCGGGCCTCGAAGCTTATTTTGGCTATCCCATCACCCCCCAAACCGAATTGCTGGAGCACCTCTCAGCCCGAATGCCCGAACTGGGTCGGCCCTTTGTTCAGGCCGAATCGGAGCTGGGCGCGATCAATATGGTTTATGGCGCAGCCTGCACCGGTAAACGGGTGATGACGTCTTCTTCCAGCCCGGGCGTCAGCCTGATGATGGAAGGCCTCTCCTACATTGCCGGCACCGAAGTACCCATGGTGCTGGTGGATGTGGTGCGCGGCGGCCCCGGCCTGGGTAATATTGCCCCGGCGCAGGGCGACTATAACCAGATTGTCCACGGCGGCGGTCATGGCGATTATCGCATGATCGTCCTCGCCCCTGCCAGTGTGCAGGAAGCGGTGGACCTGACGGCCCTGGCCTTTGACCTGACGGAGAAATATCGCACAATCACCACAATTATGATGGATGGCAGCATCGGCCAGATGATGGAACCGGCCGAACTGCCGCCTTTCCAACCCCTCAAAGAGGAAGTGCCCGATTGGGCCGTGCGGGGTGCCAAGAACGGCGAAAAGCACCTGCTGACCTCAATCAACCTCGACGCTCCCGCTCAGGAAGTCATGAATGTCCGGCTGATGACCCGCTGGGAAGAAATCGAAGCCAACGAAGTCCGCTGGAAGGGGTATTACCTGGATGATGCGGAATATGTCGTGGTCGGCTTTGGCACTGCCGGGCGGATCTCGCTTTCCGCGGTCCGGGCTGCCCGTGAACAGGGCATCAAGGTTGGGCTTTTGCGCCCGATCACCCTGGCGCCATTCCCGGCTGAAATCCTGAATGAACTAACCGAGAAGGTGAAAGCCTTCCTGGTGGTTGAGATGAATGCCGGCCAGATGCTGGAAGATGTCCGGCTGGTGGTGCGCGGCCGTAAACCGGTGGAGTTCTTCGGCCGGATGGGTGGTGTGGTGCCCTTCCCCGATGAAGTGTTGACCGAGATCAAACGCCTGGCGACCGAACCTCTGACCACCGAAGGTCACCCCCGTGACCGTTGGCTGGCCCGCCTGCGGGAAACTTTAGGATAAGGAGTGGATGATGACATTAGCAGATGTTCCTACCAAAGTTGTTTACAGCCGTCCCGAATCCCTGGATGACCGGGTAACCCATTATTGCCCCGGCTGCACCCATGGCATCGCCCACCGCCTGGTGGCTGAGGTGCTGGACGAGATGGGCATTGTCGAAAACACGATTGGCGTGGCTTCGGTTGGCTGTTCTGTTTTCTCTTATAACTATTTCAACGTGGATTTTGTGGAAGCGGCCCATGGGCGCGCTCCGGCCATGGCGACCGGCATCAAACGGGTCTATCCCGACCACTTTGTATTCACCTACCAGGGTGATGGCGATCTGGCCTCGATTGGCATGGGCGAGATCGTTGGCGCGGCCTCCCGCGGTGAGAAGATCACTGTGATCTTCTTGAACAATGCCAACTATGGCATGACGGGCGGCCAGATGGCCCCCACCACGCTCCCCGGCCAAAAGACCACCTCTTCGCCCACCGGGCGGGATGTCAACCGGCAGGGTTACCCGATTCAGACAGCGGAACTGCTTTCCACGCTGGAAGGCGCGAGCTATGTCGTGCGCCGCAGCCTGCATAACAGCCGTGAAGTGCGCCGGGCCAAGCAGGCGATCCGCACTGCTTTTGAAGTGCAGAAAGCCGGGCTGGGTTTCTCGCTGGTGGAACTGCTTTCCACCTGCCCCACCAACTGGGCGATGACGCCCGTGGAGGCGCGGGAATGGGTGGAAGAGCGGATGATCCCGGTCTACCCGTTGGGTGATTACAAGGTCTCTGCCGCTGTGGCAGCGCTGAAGAAATAGGAGGAATGACGATGCAACAAGAAGTGATCGTAGCCGGATTTGGCGGCCAGGGTGTGCTTTTTGCCGGTAAACTGCTGGCCTACACGGCCATGGAAGTCGGTAAGGAAGTGACCTGGATCCCATCCTATGGCCCTGAGATGCGCGGCGGCACGGCGAACTGTACCGTGGTGATTTCCGATGAGGAGATCGGCTCCGCCTTTGTGAAGAACCCCACTGCAGTGATTGCGATGAACAAACCCTCGCTGGATAAGTTTGAGGATTTGGTGGCGCCCGGCGGTGTGTTGGTGGTCAACAGTTCCATGGTGGACCGCCCTGTCATGCGGACCGATATCACCGTGGTGAGCCTGCCCGCCAATGAGATCGCTGAAGCTCTGGGCAGCAGCAAGTCCGTGAACATGGTGGTGGTCGGCGCCTTGCTGGGCAACCTCGATCTGCTCCCGATGGAAGCGGTGGAGAAAGCGCTGGACGACCACACCCCCGAACGGCATAAGAAATTTCTGAAAGGGAATATCGAGGCGCTGCATAAGGGCGCGGCGTATCAGGTGGCGGAAAAAGCGTAGGTATAAGTTATTGGAAATAGAGACCCCCGGGAGACCGGGGGTCTTTTTGTTTTCTTGACCCCTTCCCGCCTTCGGCACCCTTCCCCTACACCTTCCACTGCGTTTCAGGTGCTGCGTTGCTATGCTCCTTGAGGGGAAGGAATGGGAGTGGGGTGAAATCGTTGTCGAATCGTATGTCACGCGCAGCGCGACTCACCGACCAAAAAGGGCGGCCACAACTCCCAAGGGAGGCAGGCGGAGCCACCCCTACGAAATTAACACATGTAAGACTCTAATACAGCCCGATCTCCGTATAGTACCAGACGCCATCCCGCTGACCCCAAAAGCTGACCCAGTTGCTGGCCGCTCTTGGATTGACCTGGGCCGATGAGCAGCAGCCATAATGCGGAATCTTATCGTACCAGATGGGCAGATCCTCACCGTCATAGGAGATATGGATCACGCCGTCCTGCTGATAGAAGTAGAAGGGCTTGCCGCCCAGCGGCTGGTAGCCGAAAATCTCTTCATAGCCGTATTGTTCATTCAGGCTGATGCCATCGCGGTAGACCTGGCCAACAGGGTCACTGTAGATGACATTATCCTGCTGGGTGACGGTGACATAGGCCACTTCCAGAACCCAATGCCCATCCTCAACCCACAGCCCATGAAACGGATCAATTGGGCTGCCATCCCCAACATCTGCCTCGAAGATGGTCTCGCCGTTCTGCTGTAACGTGACCACGCCATCGTCAGCAGCGGCGAAATACGTTATTGCTTCCAGGGTATTGTTCTCATCAATTTCGACGACATTATCGGATCGATACACTTTCCCTTTCTCATCTTCGTGCCGCTCAAGGATTGTTTCTTCCGAGCCGTGGACGGGATCAAAGCTCAGGGGATCAAGTCGTAGATCGCCGATGATCTCGTTTTCCTCAATGGTCAGGCCAAAGTCATTGGGGATTGGCGTTGTCAGCGGCCCGGGCGTTGACGTGGCCGATGCCGCAGAAGGTTGAGTGGGTGCGGGCTGCGTGAGGAGCTGGGCCGCAGTGGCGGATGGGGTTGCCATTTGCGATGTTTGCCCCGGTGCGCATCCAGCCAGGCAGCCGATCAGGAGGATGGATGTCAGTAACAGCATGGAAATTTTCATTGGTGGTTTCATGGGTTCTCTTTTCCTGCTTACTTTTTGGGTAATTGTACTACTATGGGGAGAAATCGGCTTGGTGGGAAACGGGTGGAGGAGAAGATATTTCTGAGATCGCCGAATTATATGATCTGTAAACATAAGAACATGCTCTTTTATTTACCGGTAGGGGCGGCTCTCGTGGCCGCCCGATCTTTTTACATTGACACGGAATTTATATTTTTGAGGTGGTATCGGAACGATATGATGAAGCAATCTCAGGTTTCTCACCCGTAATAAAAAAGGGCGGCTCCATGTGGCCGCCCCTACGAATTATATTTTAATTTGGATCACAAATTAGCCTACAACTGACCATCCTGCATCCGCAGCACTTCATCGGCGATCTCGGAGATGCTGATATCGTGGGTCACGATGATCACGGCGTAATTGTCCTTATGCACCAGGTCCGAGAGCAGTTTGACGATCCGCCGGCCGGTGGCGATGTCGAGGTTGCCGGTGGGCTCATCCGCCAGGATCACCTGGGCGCCGCTAGCCAGGGCGCGGGCGATGGCGATCCGCTGCTGTTCGCCGCCGGAGAGCATGTTAGGGAAGCGGTTATGGACCGTGTCGGGCAGGTCCACTTTGCGGATATAGTCCTTGGCGATCACAGCCGCCTCTTTGGGGGTGTAGCCCATCAATTCGAGAGGGTAGCAGACATTTTCCAGGCAGGTCATCAGGGGGAAAAGGTTGAAGGATTGGTAGATAACCGCCACCTTTTCACGCCGGTATTGGTCCAGGTCAAAGGAATCCGTGGGCACGCCCTGGAACAGGATTTGGCCGGTTTCCGGCAGCGCCAGCCCTGCCATCAGCGAAAGCAGGGTGGTTTTCCCCGAGCCGGACTTGCCGATGATGGCATAGAGCCTGCCTCTTTCGAAGGAAGTGGAGACATCCCGGATGGCCGGAACGGACTGGTATTTGTTTTTGTAGCTGTAGGTGGCATTTTTGATTTCAATGATTGGGCTCACAGTAGTGACCTTCTTTCGCAATAAATGATAACGCGTTGTCTTATTCCTTGGTGAAGAGGATATCCAGGATCTTGGCCCGGCTCATCAGGTAAATGGCGATCATGATGCCCAGGGCATAGAGCAGGATGAAGCCCACTAGGCTCCAGCCAAAGTAGGTGATCCAGGCTGGGTTCAGGATCAGGATGATCAGGACCGGAACAAGGCCCAGCAGGAAGAGCAGCAGTTGTTCAAGGAAGAACGCGCTGTAGACCTGAAGGGGTTTGGTACCCAGGCTTCGCATCACAGCGAACTCATGCAGACGGTGACGGGTCAACAGGTAGGAGAGGATGAAACCGATCACCGTGGAAAGCAACAGCATGATGGGCCGAATGATATTCATAAAGGCCAGGTGCTGCTCGATTGATTCGATGGCATCCATCAGTGCTTTATCTTCGATTACGATAGCCAGCCGATTGCGATCGATGATGCCGATTTTGCTGTAATCGTGTTCTTCCAGATAGTCCCGAAAACCGGAAAGGTTCTGGGTGTCGGCCAGCAGGAAGGTGGCTGAATTGACGCTGTCCGCCAGGAATTCATTGGATATTCTCAGGTCTTCGGGAATATCAGCATCAGGGGAATCCAGCTCTTCATAGACAAAATCGAAGGCGATAGGAATTTCTGTGATCAAACTCCAAGGGGCATAGATGACCGGCGGACGGCTGCCCTGATAGTA
>Ga0272443_10000887_pt1 | contig 49159 bp, 43 predicted proteins | sample SSMAcet12_FD_193581 | JGI IMG/M metagenome (GOLD analysis project Ga0272443, IMG submission 193581) | Marine sediment archaeal communities from Little Sippewissett salt marsh, Falmouth, MA, United States - SSM-Acet-12 | ecosystem: Environmental > Aquatic > Marine > Wetlands > Sediment ...
GAGGTACCGAGGGTCCCGTGGGAGCTGGTCGGCGGTCTCGAAGAGGTGAAGCAGAAACTGAGGGAGGTGGTGGAATTGCCGATCACGGATCCGGAGTCCTTCAGGAAGGTGGGCATCTCCCCTCCGAAAGGGGTACTGCTTTTCGGACCTCCAGGCACCGGAAAGACGCTGCTTGCGAAGGCCGTCGCGACCGAGACCAGCGCCAACTTCATATCGATCAAGGGGCCCGAGGTCCTGTCCAAATGGGTGGGAGATTCGGAAAAAGCGGTGCGGGAGATATTCAAGAAGGCGAGGCAGGTCGCTCCCTGCATAATCTTCCTCGACGAGATAGATGCCATAGCGCCAAGAAGGGTGGGAAGCGGCCAGAACCAGGTCTCGGAGAGGCTGGTGAACCAGCTATTGACCTCCATGGACGGTATAGAGGAGATATCCGGGGTGATAGTCCTGGGTGCGACCAACAGGCCCGATATACTGGACGGCGCCCTTTTGAGGAGCGGTCGTTTCGATCGGAGGCTCTTCATAGGGCCGCCGGACAGGGAGGCACGGCTGTCCATATTCGGCATACACACCGCCGACATGCCACTCGCGAAGGACGTGGACCTGGATAGGCTGGCCGAGGATACAGATGGATACACCGGGGCCGACATCGAGGGGATCTGTCGGGAGGCTGGTCTGATCGCATTGAGGGAGAACCTCAAAACGAAGAGGGTCTCCATGAAGCATTTCAAGGAGGCCTTGTCCGAGGCACGACCCAGCATAGACGAGGGCACCGTGGAAGCCTACAGAAGGATGGAAACCGAGTGGAAAGGCGGAATTAATAAGAAGGAGAAGGATGATAAAGGCCTATATTACTATGGATGATATTGGGAAAACGGGGATGATAGGATGAGGTTCTTCGCCAACGATATCCAAGAGAAATATGTAATGTCCAGCGATGGGAAGTACCTGGGCGTGGTAGACAACCTTGTCGCGGACACGAGATCGGGAAAGGTACTGCATCTTCTGGTTGTCCCATCCGAAGAGGTGGACATAAGGAAGTTCAGAATGGATTCAGAACAGAGGCTCGTCCTCCCGTTCAAGAAGGTCAAATCGATAAAGGACGTAGTCATAATGGGACCTTTGGACTGATCAGCTCCGCGATCAGGATACCCGATCGCCGTATCAGGAGTTGAGGCGATGAGGGTCGTTGACATACCACAAGTGCATGGAGATTTCCAGCTGATACCATCGATGGCCGTGATGGGCAGGATACCTGTGTTCGTCAAAGGTGGACGTTACCTGCCCATAGAGCTCGAAGGTAACCAGCCCGGTCCGGTGGCCCTGTCCAGAACCCTGCTCGACGTGTTCGGCAGGTTGCACTACATAGACATACTCGGAATAATGAGGGAGAACGTCGACTGGGACGTCGCAAAGGCGATCATGGACCAGGGGGAGGTCTGGGCGGACGTGGGTATAAGGGGGTCCGATAACGTCATAGATGCCATCATGGCCGGCGCATCGGAGGCGGTGGTGGCCACCAAGGTCGTAAGGTCGCTGGAGGACATATTGCAGTGTTTCGAGATCACCGAGAACATGATACTGCAGCTTGACCTCGACGGGGGAGTCATCTCACAGGACCAACGGGTCTCTTCCATGGAACCCTTGGAGCTGATCGACGAGATGACGGCCATAGGGATCGAGCGCTTCATAATCGACGATCATTCGGAGGGTGGAACGCTCTCCACCGGTCTCGTGGAGAAGATTGCGGAGAGGATACCGGCGGGCGGGGGCCTCTGGATAGGCGTGGATGACCTCCGTTCGGTGGAAAGGCTGATGGGAACGGGTGTGTCCGGTGCCATAATCAGCTGCTCCAGGTTGATGGAGGGGGTGGAATGAAGGACCAGCTGGGGAGGATATCCGCGCACGTCTTCGAACGTGCCGGGACCGACAAACTTTCCCGCAGCGAGTTCATCAACCTTCTATCCTACGATCTGAGGTGGTTCAAACCTGAGGACTCGAAAAGCGTGCTGTCAGGAGCCCTGAAGGCGGGCATATTGAAGCTGGATGATGAACGGATGCTCACCCCCGCCTTCAAGATGGAGGATGAGACCACCGATGACGGATACAGGCCGCCCAGGGACCTGGACCTCTCGCAGCTGGACAGGCCGCTCATCGAGAGGTTGATCGAGACGGTGGCCGGCCCGGGGATGGATAAAAGGGGCGTTGTAAGGAACGTGAACTCTATAGCGGAGGAGTACAACCTGCTCTTTCCCGCTGCGGCCCTCTACTACGGCATACGTAGCGGAAGGGACATGTCACGCTACTACAACGAGGTCCACCATTTCATCCTTCACGGGGAAAGGTGATCCCGTTTGGACGAGATAATCGATGTGGAAGAAAGATGCCTGCCGGTCAGAAGAGGTGAGGGGGGGCGGATCGAGGAGCTGATGGGAAGATATCTCGATCCGCCAGGAGGCCTGGGTCGTTTGAAGGCTTTTATGGGCACCGGGGTCCGGGAGGAAATCGACAACGGGGACAGGTTCGCATGCTCGGAACTCCTCCTGCAGCACGGCAGGCGCAGGGAGGCCCTCCGCCCCCTTGAGCAGGTGATAGAGGATAAAAGGACCAGGCCCTCGCTGAGGGAGCTGGCGATGTGCAGGGTTTCGCAGATGGCGCTCGAGAATGCCATTCCACTGGACTTGAGGCCGCTTCTTGCGGAACTGGGAATGGGCAATGGGGGCCTTCGGGCATCGCTAATGAAAAAAAGGGGGGAAAGGGGCCGGAAAAAGCACCCTTTGGTCCTCCTGGAAAAAGAGCTTCTTCGCGGAATGGTCCTTGCGGAGGGAGCCCTGGAGATGGAGTCGGATTCGGAGGCAGCAAAGCTCTCGGAAGAGGCCCTCGGACCCATGGAACACGCCCTCTCGATCAGCGACAGGATCGCGATCGGATCGGCGGAGCAGGAAGGGATAACAGACCACCATAGATGCAGATGCCTGTTGGCCATTGGCGGCCACCTTGCGTCCATCGGGGACGAGCACGGCTCGAGGGAGTGTCTCTCGGAAGCCTTTGGGATCGCCGAAAGCAACGGTTTCCAGCACATGGCGGGGGTGATATCCGTCCGTCTGGCCATGTTGAGTGATGACCCGAAGACCGCAGCCCTCGCCTGTGAGAAGGCGGGTAGGACCCGGGACCCGCTCCTCCTAGCTGAAGCCATTGCGATAAGGGGCGAGAGGCTCTGTTCATCGAACGAGAATGCCGAAAAGGAGGACCGGGGAGAGGGCATGGTAGAGGGGGTCGACCTTCTGATCGAGGCATCGAAAAGGGCGGCCCCCTTCTCCGATATCCTAAGCAGAAAATACCTGACCGAGGCTGCGATCTGGCTGAACAGGGCCTCGAGGCCAAAAAGGGCCTTGGAGGTGATCAGGAAGGCCGCAGGTGGTCTGGACAGACGCTCCCACAGGGAGCTATACATGGCCATGAAGGCGGTATCCATCAGGTCCCGCCTCCTTCTGGGGGACAGGAAGAGGGCAAAGAAGGAGCTTCTCGAACTGCTCTACGAGCACCCCGTCAAGGAGAATCCCAGGGCCTACAACCTGCTCTGGGAAGCCGTAGAGGACCAGCAGTGGTTGAGGAAGGACGGACAGACGCGGGTCCTCTTCGAGGATAAGATGGTGTGCTATATCGACCGCCCGGTAATCGAGGAGATCATCTCGAGGGCAAAAAGGGCCCATCCGAACGAGTTCGGAGCTATGCTAAGGGGTATGGAACACATCACACATATCGAACCGATAATGGAGGGTGCCGGGGGAAGAAGCCAGTTCATGTTCTCTCTCTTCAGCAGGTTCTCCCAGAGGAGCGTTCCGGGAGAGGGCGTTGTGCATTCGCACCCTTCCGGCTCCGCCCGTCCCAGCGGGGCCGACCTCTCCATGTTCGGGAGGTTCCCGGGTATAAACATAATCATCGGCTACCCCTACAGGGAGGATTCGATGGCTGCCTATGATAGGCTGGGAAACAGGGTGGAACTGGTCATATGGGACGGTCCGGGGGCTCCGCCCGTCCGTTGATATACCGGGCCGTGGCAGAGAGGACCTCCACGACCTCGGGCTCCAGACCCGCTCCGGAGAGGCAGCTCAAACCCTTTTCGGTCAGTTCGTGTGCCCTCCTCCTGCTGTATTCCAGGGACCCCGAACTCCGTACGATCCCCCTCACTGCCTCCGCCTCCTCCTCTCCTATGTCAACCCTGCCAAGGATCGAGAGCAGCCTCTTTCGGTCCTCGGGGGTCGACCTCTCAAGGGCTTTTACGATGAGCAGGGTCCTCTTCCCCTCGGAGAGGTCAGAGGTCGTCGATTTGTCCCCACTCATTCCCGGCTCCCCGAAGAGGCCTATGATGTCGTCCACTATCTGGAAGGCGGTTCCCACCTCCGTGCCGAAGCAGGAAAGGGCGCGGAGCTGCTCCTCGTCCGCTCCCGCCAGCTCGGCCCCTATCAGGAGAGGGGCCTCCACGGTGTAGACGGCCGTCTTGTACCTGTGTACCCTCAGGACCTCCCTCTCGCCCCAGGGCAGGCCCGTTTCCGAAAGAAGGTCGAAGAGCTGACCGAGGCCGGTATCCCTGACCATCTCTGTCTGCCTGCGCAGCGCCCGGAGGACCCTCTCCGGGGGAAGTCCGCACGAGACAAGGGCCCTCTCCCCGAGGGCTTCTGCGAGGTCACCGGCGATTATGGCGCTGTCCCTTCCGAACTTCTCGGAATCTCCCAGATGGCCTGCCCTCCTGTGTCTTTCCGAATAGATCACCTGCATCGCAGGTTCGCCTCTCCTCACCGTGGCTTCGTCCATGATATCGTCATGTATGAGTAGCATGGTGTGGATCAGCTCCATTGCGATCGAGGCGCGGTAGGCCTTTTCCAGGTCATTACCCCCAACCGCCCTGTATCCAAGGACAAGGAAGATCGCCCGAACCCGCTTTCCACCCCTGAGAGTGTACTGCCTAAGGTCTTCCAGCATCCGGCGGGCGTTCTCATCCTGAAGCACCGAACCCGTCTCCCTCTCGAAGAACTCCTCGATCCTTGCCTCTACTTTTACCTTTTCCGATCCGAGGTACTCCTTTGGGTCCATATCGTTCCCCCGCACAACCGGGATAGCGATGGGACATTATAATACCCTTTTCAGGCGTGCCCTACCGTAATTCATGCATCCAGTATGCCGTTCTTGACCCTCAGATCGGTCTTCCCGCGGCGTCTTATGCTGCCTTTCAGACCACCCCCGTCCGCCTGCAGGTGCATCCGATCAAGTACCAGACCGTAGAGGGCGATCCGCTTTCCCTCCGGTGACACGTCCTTGGAATGGACCTTCAGAAGGCCGAGGGCCATCAGCTTCCTCACTTTCCTGTAGCATACTCCTTTCGTCAGGCCAAACCTCGAGGTGAGGTAATTGACCGACCTTGGGTTCCCCTCAACCGCTGCGAGTATGCGTATGCTGTCCATGTCGGAGATCAGGGATAGTAGCCCGTAGAGGTCCAATCAAAGCACGCTCCCGTTTTCTGGAGTCCGAGGGAACGCAATGTGCGATCCCGGATGTGGTCGATTCTACTAGGCCCCCATATCCGTTATAATATGAACTGATAAATCGATATTTTTTACGTGGGGTTTAAAAGGTTTTCTCCCCAGTCCCATCACCCCCACCCCTCCCCGGGACCTCCCGGAGAGCATTGATAATGGACAATCGTCAATTTAATAACTCAATACGACGATATTTAATTCGAAAAGGAGGTTAAACGGTGTCCAAATATTTGACCGATAAATGGTATGCCGAGATGGAAAAGCAGCTCCCGGCCTGCCCTGCCTGCAAGGGCGATCTGGATTACGGTTTTCTGGTGTCCAAGGCCCCCATCCAGTGGGCGGCTGGTATTGAGGAGAACAGGTTCTCCGGGGTGGAGGAGCCCATGACCGGACTCTTCAAGAAGCCGCTGGGCATCCCGATGACGAGGTGCCGACGGTGCGGCCTGATAATGTCCATTATACAGCCGAGATGACGCGGGTGCACGATCCGGGCCGCAGACCCGCCGGGAATGTGCTGACGGAGCCCGAATTCCAGGTCATTCCTCATCGTCGAACCTGACTTGCCCCTTGATGATCGTCGGCTCCCCGGCAGAGTCGTCCCCCTCCGGGCTCCCATTTGCAACCTCGGGTTCCTCTACCTTTACCATTATTGAATCCTTTGGGATCAGGAAATCCTTCCTTCTGTCGAAATCTGTGCCCGTTCCAACCCGCTCCTTTCCCTTTTCCATCTTCTCCCGGTCGAAATCAACAACCATCTTCTTTCTCATGGACCTCACCGCATTGCTGACAAGGATCGAGATCACGACGACGAGTGCTATGAAGAGCAGCACTATCAGGATTATCCTTATGATCAGGCTGACGGTATCCTCACCTTTGTCGGGCGGTGAATATTCCCTTATCTCCACCTCGTACTGATACTCGCCGATCTCCCCGCTCCAGTCGGATCCTGTAACGGTTATCGTGAACGAATCTGCGGAGGAGTAATTATGGAAGATCCTGTAGCCCGATGTGTGCTGGAGTTGAAGGCTGTCCGTGTTTCCGTCCCCCCAGTCCAGTGTGATGTCCACGGTGTCCTCGGGGTCCTGGACCTTCAGCTCGAAATGCACCCTGGCGGTACCATTCTCGTTAAGTGACCATCTTCTCTCCGGGCTGTTGAAGGTGATGTTGGGTGGCGTGTTCGGTTCCTCCACCTCTCCCTCCACCATGAAGGGGATTCCATCCTCATCCCTCCATGAATACCTGAGAACGGCCCTGTACCGGCCGGTGTTGGAGCCCACATCGTAATGCACGATCCCCACATTATCGGTAAGTGTGACGTTATGCATCGTGGTTCCAAGCGGTATGAACTCACCAGCATAGTACCTGCTGACCTCTATCGAGGGTTTCACCTCCCCTTCGGGCTCGCCCCAGGGTCTGAACTGCACCTTGAACACCCTGGCGACGATCTGCAGCTTGAGGTCCTCCTGGAACCGGGTTGCGTTCTGCGTCCTTGTTACGAACTCCGCCATGGAGACGTTGCCGAAACGGCCGGCATCAACGTACATCCTAACGATCACCTCCGTTCCCGGCAGGAACCTCCCAACCCTGCCCGAGCCGTTCCCAGGCCCGTAGAATGTAACGAACGGGCCCCTGCTCGAGAGGTTGCCCTGGCCCGGAAGCGCGGAGGCCTCCAGCCAGTATCCGTTGAGACCGCCCGAGCCCCAGGTCTCCCATGACAGCGATATCCCGGTCAATCCCCTGCCCTGTATGGAGACTGACAGGTTCTCGGGAACCTCCGGATAGACCCTCACGGTCCATTCCAACCGGGCAGTGGCGTTCCCATCGTGAACTATGAGTAGGATCGTTTTCTCGCCCAGTTCTGTGAAGTTCACCGATATCTCCTCACCGTAGAGGACCCCCCATTCGGGAACCCACCATGTGAAGTTCAACGGGTTCCCGTCAGGGTCATATGTCCCCGATGCCGATAAGGTCAGAACCTCCTCCAACCTGGCCCAATCGGTGCCCGATATCGACGGCACGGGGTCACCGGTCCTTTCAAGAACCTCCAGGTCGAAAGAGAGGTTCGCACTCGAATTATAACCCACGGCCTCTATCTCGATCGCGGCGTTGCCCAATTGTGCTTCGGATGAGATCATGATGGTCAGTTCCGCCCAACCATCCTCCCCCGGTAGAACCGGTATCGGGTTCGCAGGGGGCTCGATCCCGACCCCCGGGTGGTCCGTCTCGCCTGAAACGGTGAAGAGATCGAACCGGTTGCCCCCGTTATGTATGATCAGGGTCACGTTCTTTTCCGTATCCCGTCTCTGGTCGGAACGGTCCCTCAACAGTTCCAGCGAACTCGAATGGTGCTCGGGTATCGGAAATATATTGCCCCTCAGGTGGTTGTTCTCCTCGGAGGATTCCACGATCATCTCCGTCGAATCGGCCCAGATGGTCACGTTGATGTCCTCGGTTCCAACCTCCAGCGGTTTGAACGTCGCAACCCTGCTCTCTCCGGCAGGGACGGTAAGGGGCTTCGTGTCCGAACCGCTTCCCGAGAGCGAGACCGTCACCAGGAACTCATTGGCGGAGATCGAACCCTGGTTATATACAGTGGCATTTATCGTTACGAGGTCCCCTGCTATTGGTTCGGCAGGCGTCATGTTCCATTCGACCACCGTCAGGTCCGCGGACATTGAGAGGAACTCCTCCCAAGCGGAGTTCCAGATCGACCTGTACATCGCGGTGAGGTTCTCGGCCGCCGCCCTCAGGTTCTCCAATGTCAGGTTCCAGAGTGTGGAGTTGAAACCCTCCGTGCTCCTGTATATCGCCCGGGCATCCCACAGCTCCGTGAACATCAACAGCATCCTCTTGTAGTTGTATCCGACGGTTATGGTCGACATGTCCACATCCTGCATGGTTACGGTCCCTCTGTCCCTTGAGTTCACCCACCGGGCCAGGTCCGCCGTCATGTTGTAGATGTCATCGTGGTCCGTCTCCTCCGGGATCTTGAACTTCATGTTCTCGAAGTCCTCTATGAGGGCGGTCATCGCAGCGTCCTTCCAAACATGCGCCTCGTAGTATTTGTAGTAGAAATCGTCATCCGGATCATAAGTTGGTTTGGTGCCACGGTCCAGTATCGAGTAATCGGTATGGCCGAACTGGGCCATGTCCCCGACGAAATGCGACATCACTCCCAGGTTGTAAGCCGCCTTGTGCTGGTGTATGGAACCCGGTGGGCTGCCCTCCAGCAGCCAGGCGGTGAGGTTCTCCCTGGTCCTGTTTGCATATTTCTGTGACTGTTCCGGTGCGCTTGTGGTCTGGGGCCAGGGCTTTCCGTGGTTTATGAAGTAATCCTCACCGTCCCACCCCTCGAGGACATCATCCGTGTAGGCAAGGAAATTATCCTCGGGCCCGGGGATCATCCTCTTGCTGTTGAAAGACGACGGATTGGAATCCGATGCGTTCGGGAGATACCAGTACCAGACGAAGGATGAGTTATCCGGTTCCAGGTCGCGAAACAGCAGTATTGACATCTCGGAGATTATGTCGTGAATACCGTAGTGCGGGTGGGCCACGGAAAGTTCGCTGCCGTCGGTCCAGCCCGATGCATTTCCGCCGTGCTTTGGGGTAAAGAGTACCGGACTCATCAAAATTAGTACCAGCAACACAGTAGCAAGGATCAACCTCTTTGATGCCTTGAACACCTCTATGCCTCCTTGTAACCCTTAGTACCGATTATGGTTTAATATGTTATGGAACGATGAAAACGGGGCATGACGGAATGCCCTGACGGTGTCCTTTCCCGCGGTAGCTCGAAAATGGTCAATATTTAACTACCGGTATCCATTGGCCCCTTTGCATGAAGGGCCTGATCTACCTCTCCGGCGAGTACCCCGATCTATCAAGGGCGGAACTCGAAGGGGTACTCTTATCGATGGGAAAGGGAGTGGGATTCAAGGTCGAGGACGAAATTGTGTGTCTCCTTGATGAAGAGGTCCCGCCGGGTCTTGCGGAGAGAATGGGGCTATGTCATTTCACCGGTACCGTCCTCGAAGAGGTCACGGGGGGTCTTGAGGAGATAAGCGATGCGGTCCTCGAAACAGTTAAAAAAACCGGGCGGGGCAGGCGGATAGCATTCACGATCAGGAACCCGAAGGGCAGGGTATGTGTGAAGCCCGCCCGATTGCACGATCTGCTCACAGGCCTGATCAGGGAGGAAGGGATCAAGCTGGACTTCGGGAAGCCGGACGAGACCTTCTTCATCGTGCTCGGGCGTACCAATCTGATAGGGGCCGTAGAAGGGATAACGGATCGTCCAAGGACCCTGTCCAGAAGGAACCGTTTCCTGCCCTTTCAGAGACCCGTTGTAATGGACCCCAGGATGGCGAGGGCAATGGCGAACATGTCGGGGTTGACCCCTGGAGAGTCGGTGCTCGATCCTTTCGCCGGTCCGGGAGGACTGGCCTCCGAATGTGCCGACATAGGGCTCCGGGTCGTGGGGGTCGAGGTGGACCCCAGGGTACGCGAGGGGGCAGTGAAAAACCTGGAGCATATGGGTGTTGGAGGGAGGGTCCGTATGATATGCGGTGATTCGAGGGAGCTTCCCTGGAGGCTCGATGAGAAGACCAGAGGGCCCTTCTCCGGGATCGTAACGGACCCTCCCTTTGGAAGGTCCGCCCGGGTGGAGGGGGATTCCCCGCTCGAACTCGTTGCGGGGGTGATAAACCGGGGGGTGGAGGATATCAGGAAGGGAGGGGTCGTCGTGATCGATACAATTGATCCGTACCTTCTCGATCTGCTCGAAGGTCTGAAACAGGAAAAGACCGTACAAGTTAGGGTCCACCGCTCGATGATAAGGCACTTCTCAAGGTTGAGAAAGGTCCATTGAATGGACATAGAAATGAGGGATGCGATCAACCCTGCCGCATCACTGCTGCGGGCCCTGTTGGGTCTGGGGCCGAGGCTGCCCAGCGGGAGGTGGGTTTGGCCGTGGTGGTTGGTTCGGCTGCTGGGGGGCCGGGGGTCTCACCTGCTGGATGTTGGGGGGCACCTGCTGTGGAGGTCTCGCAACCTGCTGGGGCGACTGGCCCTGTGGGGGCATCGGCCGACCCACTGCTGCCGGCCTGGCCTGGGGCGCACCTGTCTGTAATGAAGGGGGCCTCATGGGCGGTGCGATCGGCCTTCCCGGATGCGGCATGGCTGCCTGTGGGGGCCTGGCCTGCGTCTGCTGACCGACCACTGGCCTTGCCTGAGGCTGACCTGCCTGCAGGGGGGGCCGTGGTGAAGGCTGGGTCGGTGCCTGCCTGGCCGTTGAGGCCGGTGCGGGTGCCGGTGGAAGCTGTGGCGCTGATCTGACCTCCGGGAGCGTCTCCTTCTCCTCCGTTTTCGGCAGCTCCCTTTCTTCCTCACCCTTCAGCTTCTCCTTGATGGCCCAGGGCCTGTACTCGCCGGTCTCATCGTATCCCGTTTCCACCACGTTGATATCTATCTGGTTGAACCGGTATATGAAGACGAAGACCAGCAGACCGAACAGTAGCATGAGAATGAGCGGGATCAAAAAGCTCGAGGGTGTAAGTTCCTCATCCGTACCGTCCCTGACCGGAGGGGCTGCGATCCTGATGCTTACCGGCCTTTCACTCTCCCCCTGGTCGGATATGGGGACCTCGCCCTCCAGTTTGACCGTCATGGGGTGGGGGCCTGGTGTTGCAGCCTTCCAGCTGAATATTACCGTGACGTTCTCACCCACGGGAAGGTAGGTGATGTTCACACGGTCCATCTCGTATGGGCCGTCGTATAGCACAGCGAACAGGGTATTGAACTCGATCGGTGTCAGGTTCACATTGCCGTTGTTGGTGATGGATACCTGGAAGCTGTACCTGGTATCCCTCTCACCGCTGTAGAGGTCGGACCTGTCGACGGGCTCGTTGTTCACCCTAACCTCCGTTATGTCGAATATCAGGTTGAAGAATATCAGCTCCAGGTCGTAGGTCCTGGTCCTTCTCGGCGTGTCCGGATCCCTTGTGGACTCGCCCCTCATCTCCAGTTCGTATACGCCTACCTCCATTGTATATGCCCGGGGTGTTATGCTGATGAGCGCGTGGGAATATCCGTTGAATGGGACTTCCACCGACCCCTTCTGGAATCGGATCCAGTCGTAGGGATTGTCAACCCAGCTGAACCTGACCAGATCACCGATGTTTCCCTTGTTGGTGACCCTGATCTTCACGACCCTGTCCTGATTGTGGTCCGTGGAGAACTGCAGCGGTTTCTCCTCTGGATCGACCTCTATCTCGAAATCGTAGTATGGGGTGACGTACAGCAGCAGGTTCAGATGGACCAGCGTGTTCTCCTTCTTGGTCTCGTTCTGGGAATATGCGGTGATCTTTATCTCGTAGGGATCGTAGACCCTCCTGACTATCCCGTCTGGGAATAGCTTCTCCTGATAGCCCTTGGTGTCCGGTGTGCTGTCCGCACCGGCATCCTGGGGTACGTCCACCCAGACCTTGAGGGACCGAGTATCCCCCGGGTACACCTCCAACCTGTCCAGTTCCAGCTCGGCCCAGTCGTTCTCTATGGATAGATTGTAGCTGTCTATCCAGCTGCCGAGGTTCTGGACATTGACCATGTATTCCACCTGGCCACCGATGAAGCCGACCTTTTCCCTCTGCACGGCCGTCAGTCCCACCTTATGCCGTATGGAAACGAAGAACTCGAAGGTCGCCGTGTCCAACAATCTGCCTGTCGGTCCGCCCTTGGCCTCCACCGTTACCTTCCATTTACCGGAGGTTGTCCCCTCAGGAATGAAGACGGTCATCGGAAGGACCACGGTAGTCCTGGGTCCGATGCCCCTCTGCCTCTTCAGCTCGTTCTGATCGATATCGACGCTCCAGCCCTTCGGCCTGTAGGTGACGTACAGCTCCTGGTTCGGGTCCTTGTCGTTGCCCCTGTTGGTGAAGTTGAAGTTTACGGTATATTCCCTTCCCTGGCTCACCACTATTGGTTCGCTGAACTCCTGGATATCACCCGCATATCTGGTGGAGGCCAGCACCTGACATGCGACGCTTTCCTTCTCGAAATTCTGGATCTCCAGCTGTGATTTTGCCCTCACGATCAGATTGATATTGTAGAAGTGGGGAGCGCTGGATGGTACCTTCACCTTGATGATTATGGCGATCGTCTGTCCCGGATCCACATCTCCGGTTATCTTCGACTGGGGTTTGGCCTCCCAACCGTTTGACACGTCTATTGGGGATAAAGGGGTCGATATTGCGAACCTGTTGACGTAATTGCCCGTATTGGTCAGGTCGAACTTGACGTCGTAGTTCTTCTCATCATTGGGTTCGAAATAGTACTGGTACTCCTGCGGAACCAGGTAGACGTTGGGTTTGGGTTTCATCTTGAACCTGAAATTGTGGATGTGGAACGGATCGTTGAGATAAGCGCCGTTCGTGGCGCCGTCGGGGTAGAACAGAGAATATGTGGTGACCCTGATCACATAATCGTAGCTCTTGGATTCATCGTACTGGGCCAGTATGTTGCTCGGGGAAACGTACAGGGCGAGCTCAAGGTCGAGTTCGTCCTGCGGGAACACCTGGAAGCCCTCGGGATCGAATGGCTCGGGTTTCCATCCTTCGGGCACGGAGGTGAACTCGATACCTATGATGTCCACGTTGTTGCCGTCATTTATCAGCTTGAAGGGGATGTTCAGGATCGCACCCACCTCGACCTCATGGATGGGGCCGTCCTGCACCCCTTCGAACTGGCCTTCCTCCCATATGAAGGGTGCGAACTCCGGATCGTTGACCCTTATCCCCGCACCGGTCCTGTAATTATCGGATTTGTCGTCGTCGTCCACGGTGATGGTTGCCGATACCTTGAACTGGAACTCGGGCCAACCACCGACCACCTCCTCCGGGGGATGTTCGGGAACATCCCACTGGAAGGAGACCTTGTACGAATTCCCCGGGTTCCCCGCCCTCGGGTTGACATAGACCAGATGTGACATGGAGGTAATGTCCTTGTGCATCACGGAAACGTTATCGTACCCGTCATCCACCACCAGCACGGTTGTGAACCTGTTATTGCTGGTTATGGATTCGGAGCTCTCGTAGGGCCTGTCATCGTGGTAGAGGAGCACGTTTATCGTGACCGTCTGACCGGGATAGACGTTCCCCGATTGGGTTTCCCTTTCAAGCTCGATGTTCTCTATGGCTATGTCAAGCCAGTCCCTGGTCGGTGAGTCACCGTCCTGTCCGTCGCCGCCCTCCGTCGATCCGGTGAGGAGGCCGACTGGCATTACCATAAGCACTACGATCGAGAACGTCAGGGAAAGCTTCTTCAACGTTTTCCTGTACGCGGTTCCCTCCAAGTGGATTCACCCCTTTTTAGATCATTCCCCTTCATCCGACCTCGTCCGGCCGTTCCACAAACCATGGCGCAATCTTCCTCGTATCCCCATCAGCCCGTACCGCCGAAAGCGGAAGATACGATAGAGTTCGGTCCATGCGAATTCGGGGCGTTTTTTAGGCTTAATGTTGCTAGGATATTTATGTTTATGGTATTGGTTGGATCGCCATCGCCAGGAACCTGCGCGGAGTGGTGCTCGAACACCGCTTCTCACAAGGTCCAGATGTCAGGTGTATCGGGTAAAAATTGGAGCCGGGCATATTTAATCTTTGCGGAGATTATCCTCCAGATGTTTTGTGATAAGGCAGGCATTATCCTCCAGATCCCGTCGGGCCAGTGCTTCCCTGACACCCTGCGAGAGATCGGGGACGCTGCTGGAATTTCTCCGTCCCATATGTGGATCCTCCGGCATCCCTTTACCCGCATTCCCCGCTGGAAGGCGCCCGGGCCCTGATCCTCAGCACAGGGCCGCCAACAGCGGGATCGCATGAATGGCGCATGATAAGTTCTTGGTACGTTCTGTGGGGGGCTCTTGTCATCCCTCTTCGGTTAATCCGGTACCGGAGCCCTCCCCTTCCGCCTCCTCAGGGGCGGGTTGGGTTGGGGCACCCTCTGCATCGGTTTCCTCCTCAGGACCGGGGGCCTCCTCCTCGGTATCCGTGCCTTCCTCCTCGGTACCCGGGAGGGGCGGGAGCGGCACCAGGTCGGTGGAGATCGATCTGGATTCATCCTCCCCCTTGGGCATATCCAGAACCTCCACCTTCCTGACATCCACCCTCTTGAGCGGATAGACCTTTCTGCACTGCTTCTGGATCTCGCTCACAAGTGACCTGTCCCTGTCCGATGTCAGTATGAGGGCTATGAACTCCGAGAAGGTGTGCTCTCCGGCCGCGTTCATTATCACATCGTTCATCCTCTTCCTTATGAGATACTGGACCGAGGACTGGATCCTCTTATCCGAGATGGCCATCGGCTTCACCCTTACGAGATAGCCGTCCTTTGTCCTGGCATCGAAGACACCCTCCATCTTCGTCCTTTTCCTTCTTGTCTGCCTTCTGATGAAATCGGAGGTCAGGTCGTGTCCCAGGAATCTCGTATAAGCCTCCGAGGTGGAGTGGTCGACGATCTTGAACCTCAGCTTGATGTGCATGTACTTGTAGTCCCCGGTGAGGTCCGAGAGGGTGACATCGATGGTCCTGCCCATCAGTTTGTCGGGATCATCGGCCAGGGTCTCCCCGATCTTTGTCCGGTTGAACATGGTAGGGGCGATGATCGTGTACCACTCCTTCGCCTTCCACTTGTCCTTCATCTTCTTGGCTTCTCTCGTAGTTACCCTTTTCGCCATGGGACCATCTCTTTGACCCCCCAGGTCAAACCCGTATATAACTGTTGCTGGAAAGTGGGCCTTTCAGGAAAAACCTATCCGGATCTTCCGGATCCTATAGCCGATAGTTAAAAAAAGAGCGGATGTTTTTGGCAAAATAAAAAAAACGCCCTGACGGATCGATCGGTAGGACGGTGTGGTTGGCCTGGTGTCTGCCTAAGGTCCCTTCAAGCCCGGGGGTTGACCACCACCCCCGGAACCTCCCGGCTTCTGATACGTACGTTTACCCTTGTTCCGTACTCCTTGAGCTCGGTCCTCACGTATCCAAGGGCCATGCCGATGTTCTTACCGGGCACCATGGTGCCCGAAGTCACATTTCCGACGACCTCCCCCTCAAGCGTGAACTCCATTCCCGTCCTTGGTATGCCCCTGTCCCTGAGATGGACTGCCACGAACTTCTCCTTTATGCCATCCTCCTTCTGCTTCAGCAGAACGTCCTTACCGATGAAATCATGGTCCCACTTCACGACCCAGTCCACGTTGGTCTCGAGGGAGGTCCGGTCGAAGTCGAAATCCTGTCCGGAAAGAAGGAGGGCCTTTTCCAGACGTAGTGTGTCCCTCGCACCCAGGCCTATGGGGGTCACCCCGAGGTCCCTCCCGTGCCTGAATATGGACCCCCAAACATCGACAGCGTGCTCGTTGGGGATCATGAGCTCGAAACCGTCCTCGCCCGTATACCCCGACCTCCAGACCAGGAACTCCTTTCCGATATCGTTGAACTTCATGATATCACAGTTGAAGAACCTCATGTCCAGCGGGTGGTCCACCACCCTCTTCATCAGCTCCTCCGCCCTGGGGCCCTGAACGGCGATTATCGCATGCTCATCAGACTCGTTGACCATCTCCGTTCCGGGCTCGAGGTATCTCCGGAAATGGTCCCAGTCCATCTGCACCTTGGATGCGTTGGGAACGGCGAAATAGTGGTTCTCTCCAAGGCGGGCGATTATCATATCATCCACTATCTGCCCTTTCTCGTTCAGGAAATGGGTGTATTTTAGCTGTTTGATCCTCATATTCTCTATGTTCTGGGTCAGGATCCTAGACATGGAATCCGTTGCCGTATCCCCGGTTATCCTGAAGTTGCCCATGTGGGAAACATCGAAAACCCCCACCCTCTCCCTCACCGCGATATGTTCCTCTCTTATCGAGGAAAAATACATCGGGAGATTGTAACCCGAGAACTCTACCATATGTCCGCCCATCTCATCGTGAACGCTTGCAAGTGGAGTGTCCTTAGCCAAATCGGTCACCTCGTTCATCGTATTTGGTATGGACGCGATTATATTTTCTCTATATTAACATATGTAACACCCCGCCGGTGACATACGCCCATTTCGCATCCTGCCGGGGGTCAAGCCGCCTTCACCCGTCCGAAATCCCATGGGTGACGCATCTGCCGTTTCCGGGCTTCTGACATATCGAACCGCTGTCGACGAGCAGTTCACCTCTCAAGTACACATGATGCGGGAATATGCCGGTCATGCCTTCATACGGGGTCCAACCGCATCTGGAATGGAGCTCCTCCCCCCTTATCTTCCTCCCCCCGGACATATCGTATACCGCAAGGTCGGCCCAGCAGCCCTCCTCTATCGCCCCCTTGCCCTCAAGGGAATACCTCGCTGCGGGCCCGGAGCATGATATCCTCAATAGCGATGGGAGCGACAGCATGCGGTCCTTGACAGCCTGAAGCATCAACGGAATCATGGTCTCGGTACCCGGAACCCCCGACGGTGAGTCCATCCCCAACTCCTTCTCCTCCTGCAGATGGGGTGCATGGTCGGAACCGATCGTCGTCACGGTTCCCACCCGGATCCCATCCCAGAGAGCCCTCCTGTCCCCGGGGTTCCTGAGGGGGGGATTCACCTTCCCCCTCGCCTCGGGTTCCAGGTTCCTCTCGGCCCACCTCCTGTCCAGGAAAAGATGATGGGGGGTCACCTCGATCGAGGCTCCGGAGGCCTCTGCTTCCTTCAACCCCTCCCGTGAGGAGATATGAAGAAGATGGACCAGCCCGGTGTCCCCTCCCAATGCACTCCTGATCCGTGAGACGGCCATTACCTCCGCCTCGGAAGGTCTGTTGTTCTGATGGACCGCGAGCACACCGGAACCACCCCCCGGTATGGTGTCTTTAAAGACGGACCCGTCCTCCGCATGTACCGCCACCACCTTTCCTGCGTTCTTTATGACACCTGCCCAAACGGAGAGGTCCTCTATGGGGTGGAAGACCTGAGATGCGGTGGATCTCCCCATAAAGACCTTGATCGCAACCGGGGGTGGTGCCCCCGCCTCCCCTTGAAGAAGTCCTACCAGCTCCCCCCGGTCAGTCTTCGGGGTCATCATGAGATACAGTCCGAAATCGACCAGGGACCGCCGGGCCGCGATCCCATATTTTTTCACATAAGTAGTAGTGCCGACGACCGCCGGGACATTATTGGGCATGTCGCACACGGTCGTCACACCGCCGAAGGCCGATGAGGTCGAACCCGAGAGAAAATCCTCCTTGACGGTCTGTCCGGGGTCCCTATAATGGACGTGCAGGTCGACGGCCCCCGGCAGTATCAGGGACCCTCTGAAATCCTTCATCTCACCGGCCTGCGAGGTCCCGGCCAGGGTCCTCCTGATCTTCTCTATCTTTCCATCCGAAATGCAGATGTTCACCTCGGCCAGCCCGGTTCCGATGGGTATTTTTCCCTGGATGACCTTGTCGTACATCGAAGCACCTCAACCCAGTTCCATCCTCTCGACCTGTCCCCTTGGTTCCCTCTCACCGTACACGTAACCCGAGAACCTCTGGAACGATACGTTCCCCTCCCTCCAGGAGTCCGGAGCCAGACCGGCCTTCATGCAGGTATGGGAGAGGAACTCCTCAACGCTCCAGCCCCATTCGACCGGGACCTGTGGAAGCAGCAGGCCCGAGTAAAATCCCTTTCTCGCGATAAGGCCGTCCCTTCCTATCACTATCTTTGAAACGAGATCGTCCGGTCCTTTGTGATCGATCCTTTCGGGTGGTGTCAGCATTGTCACATCCACTACTATCCGGTCCATTTCCCCGAGACTTACAGGGGGAAAACGGGGATCCCGCGTGGCGGCACTCACCGCTGCATCCTCGATCGCCCCTGCAAGGGGCATTATCGGTTCCGGAAAACCAATGCAGCCCCGCAGGTCCCTTGATGGATAGCGGTTGAGCGTGACGAATACTCCGCTTTTCTCCCTGAAGACCTCCGGAAGGTGGGAGGGCAATTCCGATCCTCCCCCGAGGTGTTTCTCTATCGCCGCCCTTGCGAGCTCAACCGCTCTCTTTCCTTCCTTATCGGAATACATGATACCACCACGGGGCTGCCGGACCGAACCCCGACAGCCGTACACCCGAACGTCATACATGCAAATCATGTTTTTGCAGCCCTTTATATCGGCAGCCCGTTTGGCACCTTGATATCCATGTGATGTCCTCCTTTCCGATATCCTGGGCTATCAACAATTTTAAATAACCATGCAAGGCTTCGAAAACGAATGAAGGTCCTTTGCCTGAATCCGGCCGTCTCCGCCAGGGCATACCGGCAGATGAGGGCCCTATCGGACAGGGGCCACGACGTTTCCCTTCTATATGTCGGTTACGGAAGATCGATGGACATGATAAGGGATGATTTCTGGAAGAGGAAGTCCCCCATCCACGACAGTACCGGAAGGCTCTCCCACTATCCCAGGACACTGAAAGCGGCAACATACCGGGAAACGATAGAAAAAGAGATCGCGCGAGGGGATTACGATATCATCGCAGCTTACAGCAGCCCCGACAATCTGGCTAGGGCCGCCACAAGGTATTCCGAAAGACCTGTCGTCTTCGACGAAAGGGATATGGTCTCGGCCATGGACCCGGACTGGCTCGCAAAGAACTACATACCTCCCTACCTGGTGAGATTTCCTCCAGTGAGGTCGGTCATCGGGGGACTGTTCGTAAAGAAGCTGTGGAGGATAGAGAGGGAGGCTAGCCTCAACAGTTCCGCCAGGGTCTACGTGTCAGGACCAATGCTAGACCTCGCAAGGAAAAGACACGGGATCCCCGAAAACAACAGCCTTGTCTTCCCCAACTATGCACTAAAAGAAGACATAAAACCGAGATTACCTAAGATCTCCTCGGAGGACGGGGGTGTACATGTTGTGTACGAAGGAGGACTGGCCGAAACGGGATACCGGTCCGGTTCACTCGAAGCCTTCAGGGGGCTGGCCGAAAAGAAAGTGCACGTGCACATCTACGGAATAGCCACTGAGGGAACGGAAAGGATGGCGCGGGAGCTGGACAGGAAGAACGCTTTCTTCCATTATCACGGTGCACTCGGGATAGATTCGCTTCAGAGCGAATTGACAAGATACGATTGGGGCTGGATACCTTTCTATCCCGGGAAAAAAAAGAACGAGCATCTGAACACGATCCTGCCGAACAAACTGTTCGAATATCTGGCGGCGGGTCTGCCGATCATATCACCCGACCTGAAGGCTCTGAAAGATCTCATCGTTTCCGAGAAGGTGGGTGTGGTGGTCTCCGACCTGGACGATATCGTTGAGAAGATAGGGGACTGGGATGGTAAGGTAGATCCTGACAGGTACGTCATCGAGAACCGGATAGGCGAGCTGGAAGAGCTGTACCGCGATGCGATCAGAGGTGGCTGAGGGGGCGGGGATCCCTCCCCCCCAGGCGGAAAATCATCTCTTGTTCACCCAGAAATCGGGCATCTCTTTCGACAGGACCTTGTTCACCTGTTCAGCAACAAGCGTGCCCGCTTTCCTCTGGGCATCCACTGTGTTCGCCCCTATATGAGGGGTGAATGTCACATTATCCAGTTCGGCCAGTTTCATCTCGCCCGGGGGCTCCGTTTCATAGGTGTCCAATCCCGCTCCGGCGATCTCACCCTTCTTCAAAGCTTCATAGAGTGCTTCCTCATCCACCAGGCCGCCCCTCGCGCAATTTATCAGATACGCGGAGCTCTTCATCATCTCGAGTTCTTCTTTTCCGATCATGTGGTGGTTCTCCGGGGACATGTATGCGTGGATGGATACGAAATCCGCCCTCTTGAGGAGCTCCTCCATGGTCAGAAGCTCGATGCATGCCTCATCCGCCACCTCACATGGGATGTACGGATCGCATCCGATAACATCCATACCGAAAGCCTGACATCTCTTGGCCAGCTCCCTTCCTATCCTGCCGCATCCCACTATACCCAGGGTCTTTCCGTGAAGCTCCATCCCCTTCAGTTTCTTCTTCATCCACTCCCCTTTCTTGGCCGCCCCGGTCCCCCGGTGTATACCCCTTGCCAGGGAGAGCATATGGCCGAAGGCAAGCTCGGCGACCGAGAGAGTGCTTCCCGTGGGGGCGTTCACCACCTTGACACCCTTGTCCGCAGCTGCTTCTATGTCGATATTGTCCACGCCTATCCCGGCCCTGCCGATCACCATGAGCTTTTCCGCCCTCTCGATCGCTTCCTTTTTCACCTTGGTCCTGGACCTGACTATAAGGGCATCGTACCCTCCTATCTTCTCCAGGAGCCCCTCGGGCGAGACCTCATCGAGCACAACCTCATGGCCAGCATCCTCGAGTATCTTCACCGCCTCCGGAGCCATACCGTCCGTAACGAGTACTTTCATCATCACCACCCAAAGGAAGGTGATTCTATAAGGGGTTATTAACCTATCCGTCGCGTCTCCTCTCAAGGACGTGACCGATAACCTCAACCACGCTCCTGTTGATCCAGGCACCCAGGGCCGCTCCTCCTATCAGGCCTGTAGACAGCCTGACAGGGGAGATGGACTCGTAAACCGTGAACGCCTGGAGACCCCCGTCTACGGCCATCGGCATCAAAAGGGCTGCGACCACCAACCAGCTGACCCTTTTTCTCAGACACGCCCCAATGAAAAATCCCAGGAACATACCCGCTGCGATGCCGAGATCCCGGGAGCAGACCGGCATCTGATTATCGTTCAGGAAAAGGGACCTCTCGGGCCGCTGGTGGCACAAGCGGTCCCCCCACCGGTAGACCACCTTGGGGAATGGATACGATGCGTCCTCGTACCTGTCGGCTGTATCTATTTCCCCCACCTTACCTCCATCTCCGAGGTGGATGGAACCCCTCTCCTCGACGAGGGGAGAGACGATCAGTGATGAGAAAGCCAACAGGGCGATGGCGATCAGTGGATACCCCACTGTTACGGGAGGGGCGACAGCCGCTCTCAACCACCTCAGAATGTCCATCCGTGTCTGTCCCCCATATGATCACTCCGGTAGCTTTACTCATCCATCTATCTCAAACCTCAGAATCGCACCTATACCACCCATCTTCTCGAACATCCTTCCAGGATCGTGGGAAGAGGATATGAGCATCCTATCCGCTCCGGTGGCCTGGGCTGCATCCAGCAGGGTTTTCCCTTTCTCGGTCCTGAACACGGATTCGGCTATCAGAAGGGTCTCCACCGCACCCATTTCAAGTGCTTTTTCAACCTGGCCCTCACCATATGTCGCTCCCTCCCCCCTGCCTATGCAACCCATGAACCTGGCAAGCATCCTGCTTTCCATCACAAGCCTCGATCTCTCGATAACATCATGCAGGCCGTCCGTGCCCTCCAGCGCTTCCCTCACGCCGGTGATACCACCCGTGGAGGCCGATATCACGTGGACCTCCGCCCCCTCCCCCATGGTGGACCGGATCCTCTTTGCGAGAACCTCCTTGAAGAAACCGGGGCCGACGATCACGATCGGCGTACCTTCCCCCGCCGAAGGAATCAGAGCCTCCACGATCTCATCGTAATAACTGTCCCACGAACCCCCACCACCCTTCTTACCTCCCGATTCCGCCCTGATCGTTCCCACGGCTTCCAGGCCGTAATCCCTTGACCTGAACAGGGTGGCCTCCTCGTCGTCGAGCGAGACACCGATGAACCTGGGTTCCGTCGACCGCTCCTCTGCCTCCTTCAACAAACCCATGTCATCCACGCTTATCTCATCGGAGAGAAGTTCTATGGTGGAGCCGGGTTCGATCGTAAAGGTATGGTGCCCTTTCACATCCGTGGGCCCTTCCACGATCTCTCCCTTGATCCTCAGGTTGTCCGTGAACGGATGGAACTCGGTCGAGGTCACCGTTATCGTCAGGTACATCCTCTTTCTGCCTGATGTCTCGGGCCTTATCAACTCCTCCCTCTGATCGGGTTTTCTGTAACCCCAGGAGGAGACATGGTTCCCGCAGGATATCGTCTGTTTCAGGTACCAGAGGTCATCCAGACAGTCCACTCGGACCTTTATCTTCAGACCTGCTTCATCACGGTTCAGTTTCAGTTCCATCACTCCAGATCCTTATCGATTTCCCTTTATGGACTGCGGTGTCTTCCCATCGCTCACAATATCCCCGACGGTCTTACAACCGTCCTCATCATGGTGGAGGCAAATATCCATAGTTGAAACCTTCGCTATTGGTGTGCCCACAATGTGCCTTACAGGGGGATCTTCCATCAATCCGTATAAACGATCCACGAATCCCTTGTAATCGGCAAGATCGAGGAGGTCGAACAGAAAAGTGGACCTCACATTGCTGGAAAACCAGAAAACGGGTTTTAATGCCCCCATGAGCATTTTCTCGTATTCGCGTATCCGGCCGGGGTCAGCCTCACGATCGAATTCCACCGTGAAATGACCTCTTACGGCCATACCAAGGGTGGTGGTGTCGACCGAATTGCAACTTATCAGGACCCCCTTTCTCTCCAGCTGCAATCTTGATTGCCCTATCTTCTGCCTCGAACAACCCAGCCTGTAGCCGATCTCGCTATCGGAGAGGAGAGGCTGTCTGACCAGAAAGGGTATCGCCCTTCTCAGGGATGGCGAAAGTCCTATCGGATCAACGTGGGGAAAATGGGGCCTGTCATCCGGGAACAGGGCCCTCCTGGAAGTCGTGACCTCCGTACCAAACTGATATTTCATAATACCTGAAAAATCAAACAGGTTCAGGAGGCGGTTTGTCCCGACCTCATCGTAAAACTGCCCCTGCCCATGGGCAGCCCCCGCTTCGATGTTCCTATCCCGCGGACCGCAGGTCAAAAGAATGTTACCCATACGGGCATGGTCCGGACAGAGAAGGTGGAAGAAATACGATGTGCCATCCGATTCCATCACGTAGATGGACGAATTCTCTTGAACTGCCCTTTTAAGGTCATCCCAGAGGCGATTTTCTTCTACATCCGGTTTGAGCATTCCATATTCAACGTATCGGATATCGAAACCCATTGCCAATGGATTGAGGACCCTAAATGGTCTGATGTAACCTTCCTCCACCAGTTTCCTCTTTATGGAGGAGAAGGAAGAAAAGCGAAGCCCCAACATCGAGCTTATGTCCTTCGATCTGGCGGACGGCCATCTGGTAAGGCAGTAGAGTATCCTCATTTCCCTTTCATCGAGAGGCATCCTTGCTTCCAATCGATTTTCACCATTAATAAGATTGTGAGGAACTTTATATCACCTCTCACCGTTGACGGTTTTATGGCAGGCACCTACCGACCGAGAGGGGACGTCTTCGGACATGAGGAACACACCGCAGATGTCTGGCTGGTCTCCGAAGGGTGTTCCGGTGAGGAGGTCCTATCGAACATGCTTGAGGGGCTCTATGGCACCATGGGGAGGGAATATACGCTTGAAGGGTCGGAGGAGGAGTTTGGAATGGATATCTCAGGAGGCTCCTTGGAGAACCTGATGATAGATCTTTTGACCGAGGCCCTTTTCCTTTTCGAGGTTGGCCCGAGACTGATAGTGGACCCTTCCATACACCTCTGGAAGGAGGGGAAGAAGGACAGGTTGGAGGTCTCGGGTAGGTCCGTCGTCTTCTCAATACCCGAGGGGCAGGGAGGGATGGAGGTCAAAGCGATAACCTATCACGGGGCTTCCTTTATTGAAGAACGTGGGTCGTTCAGGGCAAGGGTCCTCCTTGATATATGACATGACCCCGGGTCATTCCCCTTAGGGGATTCCTGTAACGAAAGTTATAAGTGGACATAGATTGCTGAGCCGGCCAGGACCATATAGGGAAGGTAGAGAAAGGATGGTTTTCGACAGGACGTTATGCTTTCTTCCCGATGATTCCGTGATCGGAGAGAAATCGATCAGATGCAAGGGCGATGTCATAGTCGGCGACAGGGCACGCTTATCCCGAGGGATAATATCGGAAGGTCGGCTGTTCGTTGGTGAATTCGCCGACCTTAAAGGGGATCTGGTTGCGGTGGGGGACATCCGTATAGACAAGGGGACCAAGGTACTCGGGGACATTACGGGTGATAACAATATCTACCTCGGTGAGAGGTCCAGCGTAAAGGGTGAGGTGGTGGTCGGAAGGGACCTCGATATAGGGGAGGGTGTCGATATCGATCCCAAGACCATCGAGTCAAGGGGGCTCATCAATATCAGGAACCCCATCTCCGTGATAATCTATATCCTCCTATATCTGTTGGAGTTGATCAAACGGGACGATTCTACTGAGATCGATCGATTCTTCAAGGAGATGGAAACAGGAGAGGGAGGTGATTTCCTGATCTCGAACAACTTCACATATCTCCCCAGGGGAACCAGGCTCGACGGGGAGATGTTCGAGGTGCCTGGTAGCCTCAGGATAGGGCCCAGGGCAAGGGTGGTAGCGAACGTGGTATCGCAGGGTGATGTGGACCTCGAGACCGAGGCGGTACTGATCGGGGACCTCAATGCAAAGGGCAAGGTCTACATAGGCGAGAACGTGATAATCAACGGCAATGTCCTATCCGACATCGAGATCACTGTACATCATGCAGCCCGTATTGACGGCAACCTCAGGTCAAAGAATATATCAATAACTCCGGACACGATCGTCGAGGGTACCCTCAAAGGCAGCGAGGGTATCAGGATATTGACGGAGGGGGAGGGGGCCGTGGAGGAGAGGATCAACAGATATGAGAAGGGCGTCGACAGCCTGGAAGGGGTCATCGGCACCGAGCAGCAGTAGTGTTGTGGCCAAAACTTGATTAATGGGTAAAGCGGGATTGATATCCGTCATTGTGCAGAAGAGGTTGATTTTTTCATACATTTCTATCCTATTTCCAAAAGATTTATGTACTAATGATAATTCACCATAGGATGATCATTCCTCGATCGGAGATCGGTTCCAATACCCGTAAGGACATGGAAAGGGGATCTGTATGAAATTCTCAAAGAACGAAAAATTGATTCTATGGGGCCTTGTGAGGTACCCCATGCTTAACGATCGACAACTGTCTGAGAAGATCAGCGTCAGGATGTCGACCCTGAACGCTATCAAGAACAAGATGAAGAGGAACGACATAATCCACGATCGGATCGTCCCCAATGTGGAGGTGATGGACTACGAGATCCTCTCCGTGTTCTGGTCCCCTCTCTCCAGGTCCCTGGAGAAAAATGACCGTAGAGAACTAGACGAACTTTTCGGAAAGTATCCCAATACCTATACCGCCATGGTATTCGGGGATACCATCTTCTTCCTGTCTCTTTACAAAAATTACACCCAATACAGGATGAACGAATTCCAGCAGGAGCTGGATATGAAGGCACTCGGGCTGTACAGCGGTTATAGCGCACACAAATCGCTCTACCCACTTGGAACATCCGTAATAAACAAGAACTTCGACTACACCGCGGTACTGGAGAGGGCTTTCGAGATCGAACCCATCGATGAAGGGGAAGAAGCCGGTATACCGGATGAGAACTTCGGTACCGCTCGTGAGAAACTACATCACCTTACGAACAAGGAAAAGATAATCCTGAAAGGTATCCTTAGATCGCCCGATATGCCCGACAACAAGGTGGCCCATTCGCTGAACACCACAAGGCAGGCCGTCGCGAGGCATAGAAAGGAACTCCTCGAACTGGGAGTGATCAAGAAGACCAGGGTCATCGATTACAGGCAGATAGGATTCAACATACTGACCTTGGTGGATACCAGATATGACAAGAAGGACCCCGCAATGAGATCGCAGCCCGATTCCACCCCGCTGCACCTGCCAAGTTTCTTTTCGGTGTACGGGAACAGCGAATCATTCGCACTGGCTCTCTTCATGGATTTCGAACAGTATGCTGAGAGCAAGGAGAAATACTCCGAACTGATGAGGGGATTCTGTGATCTGAATGGCGAACCGTTCATTGAGCTCTTCTCCCCGAGCAACACCTACACCATGAAGCATCAGGAATACCTTCCCCTCGTGGAGGAGTTCCTCGATAACAACTGATACATAACACATTCAGTATACTCCCTCCATGTCAACGTTTTAATGCGGAAAGTAGGCTGATGAGATCTACCAGGTGAGTTGATGTCCGATGAGATAACGGTGGAGGAGCTTCCCGGTGTGGGGCCCGCAACAGCGGAGAAATTGAAAGAGTCCGGTTATGACGACATCATGACCATCGCGGTGGAGTCACATACCACTCTCGCGGAGGTCGCCGAGATCGGCGAGGCGGTGGCCAAGAAGATCATTGCCGCCGCGAGAAGGTTGGCCAATATCGGTGGTTTCGAGACCGGTGATGTTATAATGGAAAAGAGGAGGAACATAGCCAAGCTGACGACGGGCTCAAGGGCGCTCGACGAACTGCTGGGGGGCGGTCTCGAAACCAAGGGGATCACCGAATTCTTCGGGGAATACGGTTCCGGTAAGACCCAGATCATACATCAGCTCTGCGTGAACGTGAACAGGAGCGAGGAGGAGGAGGGCCTGGAAGGACACACGGTCTACATCGATACCGAGAATACCTTCAGGCCCGAGAGGATAATTCAGATGGCGATGGCCTACGATCTCGATCCCGAAGAGATACTCAAGAGCATTCACGTTGCGAGAGCGTACAATTCCCATCATCAGATGCTGCTGGTGGATAAGGCCAAGGAGATCGCAAAGGAATTCCCGATAAGGTTGATGGTCGTTGACAGCCTCACCGCCCATTTCAGGGCGGAATACATAGGCAGGGGGTCACTTGCCGAGAGACAGCAGAAGTTGAACAAACACATGCACGCCCTTTTACAGTTTGCCGAGATCAACCGGTCCGCGATCGCGGTTACCAATCAGGTGGCGGCGAAACCCGATGCGTTCTTCGGTGACCCAACACGGGCTATAGGGGGTCACATACTGGGGCATACCTCTACGTTCAGGATATACCTCAGGAAATCCAAGGGGAACAGAAGGATCGCACGTCTAATAGACTCCCCTAACCTCCCGGAGGGTGAGGCTGTGTTCACGGTTATTGAAGATGGTATCAGGGATTGAGCCGGGATAATAAGGATTTAATCCTTTGAACCGATTATGAGAACGGGTGGTGTTGAAAAATGGAGGAGTTCGAGATCAAAAGAGGGCTCTCAAAGAACATAGAGGGTGAAAAGCTGGGACACCTAATGGAACGGGTTTTCGGAAATGTGCGCAAGGAGGACGATTGGTATGTTTCCGAATACGGGGCTATGAGCCCCATCCGAACGAGGATGGCCTCCAGTAGCGCTCTCATGGTGGATATAAATACCATAAGTATACCCGATGAGGAGGTCATGGACACCATTAGGAGGAGGAACACGTTCCTCGAGGAGGCGACCGGTTTCAATGCCAAGCAGAGATTGAAGAGATTGAAGGACAAGGCCAAGAAGGGGCAACTTTGATCCGGCACCCATCAAACCTTTTATACCCGTTTCCCATTTTTCCCCGCGTTCCAAATGCGGATGTGGTCTAGCTCGGTAGGACCGTAGCTTCCCAAGCTACTTGCTCGGGTTCAAATCCCGGCATCCGCACTGATTCTCTCTCGTCAATGAATTTAAGCTCACGATAATCAGTGCTCTATAAGCTATCATACGACCAAAAATGAAACTTCAATGATCATAACCGTTTTTGGTCTGGACATTTGAACTTGGATCGGTCGTCTAAATAACGGACAGCTCAAATGTCCCGGCATCCGCACCATTATTTCATAATCACCTACATGCCAAATAATGGTGCATTATCTTTGACGCGAGGGATTTGAACACTCGGGTCTTTGGTCTTTTTGAATATCGAATTGACGATATGAAAAGACCAAAGTGCGACTAATTCCGACATTGAATTGACTTGTGGTTCAGGAATTATGTCTGCATCAAATCCCGGCATCCGCACTGATTCTCTCTCGTCAATGAATTTAAGCTCACGATAATCAGTGCTCTATAAGCTATCATCCGACCAAAAATGAAACTTCAATGATCATAACCGTTTTTGGTCTGGACATTTGAACTTGGATCGGTCGTCTAAATAATGGACAGCTCAAATGTCCCGGCATCCGCACTGATTCTCTCTCGTCAATTAGTTATTGTCCAGGAAAATCAGTGCTCGATATGCTATCAGACGACAAAAAAGAATAATTTACGATCAGTTCGTTTTTTGTCTGGACATTTGAACTTGGATCGGTCGTCTGAATAATGGACAGCTCAAATGTCCCGGCATCCGCACCATTATTTCATAATCAATTACTGGCCAAATAATGGTGCACTATCTTTGACGCGAGGGATTTGAACACTCGGGTCTTTGGTCTTTTTGAATATCGAATTGACGATATGAAAAGACCAAAGTGCGACCGTTTGATCAAAATTGACGTGTGGGGTCGGAACCCTCCGGGCATGATCAGATCCTATCGGGGTGAACTTGATTATATGAGAGTACAGCATTACCCCAATGGTCATGAATTTCGATATCCCCAAATGGACCCCGACCTCAAAGGATGTGCTGGAAGCCCATGAAAGGATCAGAGATGGGATAGTCAGGACCCCCGTACTCACATCCGAACGGATAGACCGAATGTGCAAAGCAGAGATCCACTTCAAATGTGAGAACCTCCAGAGAGGGGGGGCCTTCAAGTACAGAGGAGCACTGAACGCCGTGTTATCGCTCGATGAGGAAAGAGTGAAAATGGGTGTGGCGACCCATTCATCGGGTAACCACGCAATCGCACTCTCCCTTGCTGCGAGGAAAAGGGGGGTCCCTGCATACATCGTAATGCCGGAAAATTCACCCGGGATAAAGGTGGATGGTGTACATGGGCTGGGCGGAATGATAGAGTTCTGCGCCCCTACCCAGAAAGCAAGGGAAGAGGGCGCATTGAAGCTACTCGAGAGAACCGGAGCGAACTTCGTCCACCCGTACAACGATCCGAGGATAATCTCCGGTCAGGGGACCGCCGCCCTGGAACTATTGAGAGATGTCGGAGATCTGGATATGATCGTGGCACCTGTCGGAGGTGGTGGCCTTCTCTCGGGTACTAGCATCTCCGTTCGTGCCTTCAGCCCAGATACCCAGATATACGGAGCGGAACCTTCGGGGGCCGACGATGCGAGAAGGTCCCTCCGGGCAGGGCATATCGTCCCTTCCGAGGGCCCCGATACCATATGCGAAGGTCTTCTTACCTCACTTGGCGACCTCACTTTCAGTGTGATAAGAGAGAACGTTCGCGATATCCTGACCTGCCCCGATGGGGTCACGGTCCGGGCCATGAAGGCTATTGCGGATTTGTTGAAGGTGATCGTCGAACCGTCCGGTGCTGTATCACTGGGGGCGATAATGAACTCACCGGATATATTCAAGGGAAAGAAAGTGGGGGTTATCTTATCCGGTGGAAATGTGGACATATCGAAGGCGTGCTCCCTGTTCCAGGGTGATCACGACCCATCAATAGGGGGTGGGCCCGGAAAATGAAGGTTGCCCTTTATACCGGAACCTTCCTGAAAGACCAGGACGGTGTGGCAAGATCGATCTCGGAACTGGTCCGGTCCCTGCTCGAACACGGCATCGACCTAAAGATATGGACCCCTGCGCTTTCCGGTGACCATGACAGGGGGTTATCAATAAGAAAGTTACCTTCCGTACCCCTGCCACTTTACAGGGATTACCGTATTTCGCTGCCTTTCAAGGTGAGAAAGGACCTGGATGATTTCCGACCGGATATCGTCCACATGACCACCCCCGACCTAACCGGGTACAGGTTCCTTAGGTATTCGATGAAGAGGAAGGTGCCGTCCGTATCCAGCTACCATACCGATTTTCCGGGATATCTCAAGTATTATCATCTGGGTTATCTCAATGGTCCTGCCTGGAAATATCTGGTATGGTTCTACAACAAATGCGGGATCACATTGTGCCCCACCAGGACCATCAGGGATGAGCTTCGCATGAAGGGCATTTCCAAGGTGGGAGTATGGTCACGAGGCATAAGGATCGACCACTTCAACCCGAAAAATAGGTCGGAGGAACTGAGGAGGAGTTGGGAAGCCGAGGGGACCATCGTCGTTCTGTACACAGGAAGGTTCGTCCTCTACAAGGACATAGACGTGGTGGTAGGCGTATACGAGAGGATGAAAAGGACCCATGCGGGGAAGGTTAAATTCGTGATGTGTGGCGATGGTCCCAGGAGGAATTACCTTGAAAACAGGATGCCGGACGCAGTTTTCCCGGGTTATCTGACAGGAAAGCCACTCCAGGAAGTTTATGCCAGCTCCGATGTCTTTCTGTTTCCATCCACAACCGAGACGTTCGGCAATGTGGTTTTGGAGGCTATGGCATCCGGTCTGCCCGCCGTGGTATCGGACGTCGGGGGATGCAAGGAGATAGTTCGGGAATCCGGCGCGGGTGCTGTAGCAAAGGCCAGAGATGTGGAAGACACGTTTGAAAAGTTGAAAGGGATCGTAGATGAAAGGGAAAAACTGGAACAACTGGGGGCCAGAGCAGTTGAATACGGAAAGAACAGATCTTGGGAGAAGGTCAACGAACGGGTGATACAAACATATGAATCCTTTTTCGTGTGAGAGGGGGGGTGGCTTTTCCACTGGAACGATCCGGATATTTGGACCTATAGCCTCATGTTAAGCCTTCATGAGTAAAAGGTACTTACGAGAGATGGGCTCCGTTAGAGGTATCTTCGGTTTAGAGGGATTTTCTCATTTCCAATGAAGACTCTTACACCAACCTTGAAGGGATCCGTGAATCGGAGAACCTCCCCTTAACGGGGGATCCTTTTTAAATTGAAACCTAATTGCATGGAATTAAAATCATATCCATAAATTTAGTAATATATTTATAATATCAATTATATCATATATATACCTTTATAAAAATTTATATTTTATTATTATCATAACTAATATATTTCCATGGGAAATATCGAGACGAGGTTTTTTCCAGGGACAGACATATCGATTCGATTATCTCTTTCGAAGGGGATGTTGTCCCTCCACTTGAATCGTCCTTTTTCCATACGGGATCTCCTGTCAAAGTGATCGATATATCAATCCACTGGAAATGGTGGGGTCTCTCCCTTTCTCATCCGTCTTTTCCAAAAAGAAGATAATCTATGTCCTTTATCATCTCGCACAATATCTTCTTTCTCATGTTCATCATGTCGGAGAGGCGATCCAGGTCATCGATGTCATCCTTTACTACCAGGGATATGATCTCCTTTTCCAGATAGTCTTCGGAGGTACTGGATATTACACGGTTGGCCTCCTCGAATGCCCTCTCCCTCAGAGCGAGATACCTTTTCCTCCTCTCCTCAAGTGAGTTCAATTCAAAGTTTATACCGGATATCAGCTCTTTCAGATCCTGCAATCCCTCCTTACCTCTCCCATCCCGGATCAATTTCTCCAGCCTGTTCCTTGTCGTTTCCAGTTTGGGGTCCGTGAAGGCCGGGAGAGTACCGTGTATCTGAGGTTTCATCTCCCCTGTCAACTTCCCCCTGACATATATCTTTGAACTACCCTCCTCGTTATGTACCATCTCCGTTCTAATGGAGCCGGAACCGTACTCCTCGAAGGATGAAATCTTCTCACTGTAGGTGTGAGGTCCGATATCTATCCTGATAGAGTATCTTTTCCTAGGGGTGTATACCTTCCTCGGGGGCCCACCCTTGCTCGATTTCTCCTCGCAGGAGTCCACGAACTCACCCCTTTCAAGGACCTTTAGATGTTTCATAATCGCCTGCTGACTTACGTTCAGTTCCTTCGAAAGCTGCAGGGGATAATTGGTGTCCCTCGAGAGCTTCTGGAGGATCTTTCTCCTTATGGGATTTTCAAGGATCGAGAGGATAATGTCGATCTGTTGTTCGTCAACCTCTTCGGCCATACTATACAACCGGAAGTTGTATTGTCCTTTCTGATATTACTACCTATCGCCGAAGTGATCTGGATTAAGGTCCTCTGATTCAACGAGTACCATCCTCAGGACATCGTCACGCCGAGGGATCATTATAATGCCTTTTACACCCCCTTTTAACTGTCAACCCGATCCGATAACACGCCGGAGATCACTCGGACCAATTGGGTCCGTCCGCAGGCCCAGAAATCTCCGGATCCCCGCAATCCCTGACCAGTTTCTCCTGATACCTCTTGTAAAAATCCAGCTCGAACCTGACGAACCTGGCCCTCTCTTTCGACCTTGTCAGTATGATATCGTCCCTGTACCTGACATTTCGCCTGTAATTCCCATCTACCACCAATACCGCCCCTCTCCTTTTATCCATTATCCTCAATGCCACCGTAGACTCTTCCGGTATGACGAGGGGCCTGACGGATAGTTTGAAGGGGGATACGGGCACGATCTGAAGCGCCTTGAGCCGGGGGTCCATTATTACCCCCCCCGCCGACATAGCATAACTTGTGGACCCTGTCGGAGTTGAGATGATGATCCCGTCGCTTCTTATATTCTGTACCCTCTTCATATCAACATAGACCTCGAAAGATTGTATCTTCGAGGGTACGCTGGTCATCACAACGACCTCGTTGGCCGCATCCGGAAGTCTCTCTCCGTTGACCGCGGTCTGTAACTTGGTCCGCTCTTCTATGGTGTATTCTCCGGACAGGACAAGGTCAAGGGCCCTTTTTGCATCTTCCGGTCTGACCTCCATCAGAAAACCCAGAGAACCGACGTTAACGCCCAGTACGGGCCCGTCTCCCTTCCTCAGGGCGTGAAGCAGCGTGCCGTCCCCTCCAAGGCAGATCATCACATCTGCCTTCATTTCCGATATCCCGCAGTAGGTCCTGCCGACAACCCTCTGGCTCTTTTTTATCTCGTCGGATATGACGTATTCGATCGGTGTCTCACCCACTTCAGCCTCCAGGTGCGAGATCATCTGCTCCATCAAAGCCAAGGCCGCTCTCTTTCTGGGATGCGGAACGAAACCGATCCTCAAGACCCTTCCTCCTGTTTGATATCGGGAAAAACACGTTCGATTATATATTCGTTGACCAGGCGGTTCGCACCGGCTATGGTTGTCATGTGTTCCTTCTCAACCAGTGGACGGCTTTCGAGATAGACCTTCTCACCGCCCGATACCTGCACGAATCCGCCTCCGGCCTCCTCGAGCACCAGTCTTGCAGCGGAGATATCACACACCCTCGGGACCCTCCCGTAAAAAAGAACTGCATCCAACACACCGGAGGCAACTAGACACACCTCCAATGATATACATCCCAGGGCCCGCCCTCTTTTTAAATAGGGCAGGACCCTGGAGAGAGGGCCCAGACCGGACCTTCCCAGGTAGAGGGAAATCTGAAGCCCCCTTTCCTTGAAAGCGTCCCCTTTCTCAGTTGTCATCTCGCATCCGTTGTGGAAGGCCCCGCCACCTTTTACAGCCTCATAACTGTCCCCGGTCGCCAGGTTCTCTATGAAGGAATGTGTGATCGTGGGAGGGTCCTTCAGGCGTAGTGCAAGTGAGGTCGAATAGAGGGGTATACCGTGTATGGCGTTGAACGTTCCGTCAATGGGATCAACGACAAGGGTCTCGCCACCCCCCTTATCGATGAAACCGGAATCCTCCGCCTCGATGTTCCATTCCGGCCTGATAACGCCTACCCTTTGGATCGCTGCCTCCTCGGCCACTAGATCGATCTCCTTTATCGGATGGTCCAGGTCGGGGGACGTCACGAGATCACCGCCACCGCCTCTTGGAAACCTTTCGCCAAGCACACCCGATACTGCCCTCGAGATCTCCTTCAAGGAACGGATCTCGTCCATGCAATATCACCACAGTATAGGTTTAAAAACTTTACACGGGGACCACCTGTAAGCGGACCCCTTGCGCCCGGGCTCAGTTATGTGTGTGCCAGGCCCGTACGGCCTTTCCGGGATACAATCTGAAAAAACCCACCCTTTCGAGTTGGACGATCTCTTTTCGTCCCGCGCTTTCCAGGGCCGCATTCTCGATCAGGCCGGCATCTCTTGTCCCATCCGGATAGAACAGTTCGCACCCTTCTCCGGGATCTTCCACCCACTGTACTATGGCCCCTCCCTTCTCGCGCGCCTCCCCCAACCCCCCTTCACAGGGTATGGCCGTGAAAGGTTCCTCACCCGTTATCCTGATATTGCAGAGGTCCTTCAGCCTGATCAATTCCCCTGTTTTCAACATATTGCGGTCCTCTCTGTCGAGGTAGATACCCACAGTTCCTTCCTCTGGCTCGAGCCTGTAATTTTTGCATTCCACCCTGCCCCGTTTCGGATCGGGGTAAAGCAGCGCACGCCCCGTGAGTTCCTTTTTGGTGTGTACACTCACATATATCGGCCCACGTACCATGAAATACCGCTTGGACTTCCCGTCTATCAGGGACCTGTTCTTCGAATAGAGGTTTTCCCATGAGAAAGTGATATCCACCGGTTTGATCCCCACCTCGACCCAGAGCGACCTTACGGCTTCGGGGACTATCCCCCTTGCCTCTAGCGCCCTCAGGGTTCCAAGCCTTATGTCATCCCACCCCGAGTACCTGCCCTTACCCAGTTCCTCCCTTATCGTGGAGGTCTTCAGCACCACATCGGGGATCGATACGAGACCGTAATGTATGAACTGTGGTCTCTCCCACCCCATATGGTCGTAGACGTACTCCTGCCTATATGTGTTGTTCAGGTGATCGTTACCCCTCAATATATGAGTGCACCCCATGAGGTGGTCGTCAAGTGCCACTGCGAGATTGTAGAGCGGGTAGATCCGGAACCTCCCCCCAGTCCTAGGATGAGATATATCCAGGATCCTCATCCCCACGAAATCCCTGACAGCGGGGTTGGGATGTTCGAGATCGGTCTTTATCATCAGGGATGCCTCTCCGGGGTCGAAATCACCCTCCTTCATCCTGCTCCAGTTCTCAAGCTGTACCTCCTTTGGAAGTTCCCTGTGAGGGCATGCCCTGGAATCGTTCTTCAAGTCCCTCCAGTGGTCTGGGTCGCATGTACATACATACGCCGCCCCTCTGTTTACCAGTTCCCCCGCAAGTTCGATGTATATCCCGAACCTGTCCGATTGAACGAACATCTCGTCCACATTGATACCCAACCACTTCAGGTCTTCCGGGATCATCCCGTATGCGTCCGGATCGATCCTGGCGGGATTTGTATCCTCCAGTCGAAGTATGAATGAGCCACCGTACTTTTTTACGTATTCGTCATTGACGACAGCGGCTCTGGAGTGGCCGAGGTGGAGGGGACCCGAGGGACCCGGTGCGAACCTCATCCGCACTCCATTTTCGGTCCGGTCCTTGAGTTCGGGCAGGCCCTCGCTCTTCTTCCTTGTCCCCGTACTGATGGGACCACCAAGTTTGTCCAGTTCAGCATCCTGCTGTTCAGAGGTCATGGAATTGACCATTGCGACCGCTCCCCTGACCAATTCGGATGCCGCTTCCGGGTCATCCTTCAGTTCGGGCATGAGGGACATGGCCTTACCCATCACAGCACCCGCCCTTGCCTTGCCGCCGTGCTCAAGGGCATTCTGCAATGCAATGACCAGGATCCTATCGGACATTACCGGTACAGGATGTATACATCGATATTAAGATTGTCCAATCGGCAACACCACTAGTACGCGCGCGCACGCGCACGCGATGGCTTTATATACCTCCACTCCATATGATAAAGCGGGATAATCGATGGGATGCGCCTGTATGAAAATAGTGCACCCTCACAAAACCCTCTTTACAGATGTGATATGAATGGAAGATGTCTCGGCTGCAGAACCCGGTGGAAGGGAGAGTAAGGATTACGATTCATCGAGCATCGAGGTCCTGGAGGGACTCGAAGGTGTGAGAATGAGGCCGGCGATGTACATCGGCTCCACCGACACCCACGGCCTTCACCATCTCGTTTTTGAAGTGGTGGACAATTCCATTGATGAGGCGATGGCCGGTTACTGTACGAACATCAAGGTCACCATCAGGGAGAACGGGTCCGTTTCCGTGGAGGACGATGGAAGGGGGATACCTGTTGACCCCCATCCGGTTTACAACTCACCTGCAGTTGAAATTGTAATGACCAAGCTTCATGCGGGCGGTAAGTTCAAAAAGGACGCTTACAAGGTATCGGGGGGCCTGCACGGGGTAGGTGTGTCAGTGGTCAACGCCCTGTCCAGGTGGATGGAGGTCGAGGTTAGAAGAAAGGGAAAGGTATATTCCCAGAGGTACGAGAGGGGGATTGCCGTCAAAACCCTGGAGGTCATAGGCACCACCTCTAAAAACAACAGCGGGACGATCGTCACCTTCATGCCGGACGATAAGATCTTCTCCACAACCCTGTTCAATTTCGACTCCCTGTCCCACAGGATCAGGGAACTGGCATTCCTGAACGGCGGGGTCAGGATCACACTGGTGGACGAGAGATCGAACCAGGAGGAGGAGTTCCATTATGAAGGAGGCCTCATATCGTTCGTCAAGTGGATCGACAGGAACCGGACCGTCCTTGTTCCGGAGCCGGTCTATTTCACGGGAGAGAAGGAGGGGGTGCAGGTGGAGGTTTCGCTGGAATGGAACGATTCCTACCTCGATAACATATTCACCTTCGCCAATAACATAAGCACCACCGAGGGGGGGACCCATCTCTACGGCTTCAAGTCTGCACTCACACGCACGATAAACGAATACGGAAGGTCCGAGGATATGTTCAGGAAGATCGAGGGGGTCCAGGGTGAGGATATAAGGGAGGGCCTTACCTGCGTACTTTCCGTCAAGATACCGGAACCTCAGTTCGAGGGACAGACCAAGACCAAACTGGGGAATTCCGAGGTAAAGGGCATAGTGGAGGCCGTGGTGAACGAGAAATTGAGGGACTACCTGATAGAACATCCACGTGAGGCCGAGAAGGTCATAATGAAATGCGTACAATCATCCCAGGCAAGGGAGGCGGCAAGGAAGGCCAGGGACCTGACGAGGAGGAAGGGGATACTGGAAGGTTCAGGCCTCCCGGGTAAACTCGCGGACTGTCAATCCAGGGACCCCAAGGCCTCGGAGCTCTACATCGTCGAGGGCGATTCCGCCGGCGGCTCGGCCAAGCAGGGAAGGTCAAGGGAATTTCAGGCCATACTCCCGCTCAGGGGCAAGATCCTTAACGTGGAGAAGGCAAGGCTCGACAAGATCCTCTCCAACAATGAGATAAGGGCGATCATAACCGCTCTCGGCTGCGGTATGGCGGATGAGTTCTCGATAGAGAGCCTCCGTTATCACAGGGTGATAATAATGACGGATGCCGATGTGGACGGGGCACACATCCGGACACTGCTTCTCACCTTCTTTTACCGGTATATGTCGGACCTTATAACGAATGGACATCTCTACATCGCACAGCCCCCTCTTTACAAGGTGAAGAGGGGGAAACAGGAGTTCTACTGTTTCACCGATGAGAGGAAGAACGAACTGGTCGCGGAGATGGGGAGAGGGGCTACCGTTCAAAGGTACAAGGGCCTGGGTGAGATGAACCCCTCTCAGCTGTGGGAGACAACGATGGACCCGGATTCCCGGACGTTACTGCAGGTTACCATCGAGGACGCAATAGAGGCGGACCAGCTGTTCTCCATATTGATGGGGGACCATGTACAGCCCAGGAAGGAGTTCATTGAGGAGCATGCTCGGGAGGTGACCGAACTTGACATCTGAGGCGGATGCTTCCGAGGGGTCCACCGCAGAGAAGGTGGAGGTGCGGGGGATCGTCGAAAAGGACATACTGGATGAGATGAAGACCTCCTACCTCAACTATTCCATGTCCGTCATAGTGGGCAGGGCACTTCCCGATGCGAGGGATGGGTTGAAACCGGTACACAGGAGGATACTCCACTCGATGAACGAGAGCGGGATGGTCCATGGGAAACCCTACAAGAAATCAGCGAGGATAGTGGGAGATGTGCTCGGGAAGTATCATCCCCATGGGGACTCCGCCGTGTACGACGCCCTGGTCCGGATGGCGCAGCCCTTCTCGTTAAGGTATCCGCTGGTAGACGGTCAGGGGAACTTCGGTTCGGTGGATGGGGACTCGGCCGCCGCCATGAGGTACACCGAATCGAGGACCGCCCGGTTCGCAATGGAGATGCTGGAGGACATCGACAAGGATACCGTCGATATGTTGGATAACTACGACGGGAGCCTGAAGGAGCCCTCGGTTCTCCCATCAAGGGCACCGAACCTTCTGATCAACGGCTCTTCCGGCATAGCAGTGGGAATGGCAACGAACATGCCCCCACACAACCTCAACGAGGTGGTCGACGGTGTTGTGGAATACATGGGTGACCCCTCGATCGACACGCTTGCCCTCATGAAGCATGTCAAGGCCCCGGACTTTCCGACCGGAGGTATTGTATACGGCACTCTCGGGGTTTACGAGGCCTATGATACCGGCAGGGGAAAGGTCACCATAAGGGCAAAGGCTGAGATAGAGGAGAAAGAGGGAGAGAAGAACCGCATCGTAGTCACCGAGATCCCCTACATGGTAAACAAGTCCAACATGCTGCAGAAGATCGCGGAACTGGTAAAGGCCAAGGTGTTCGAGGGCATCTCGGACATTCGGGACGAGAGCGACAAGGATGGCCTTCGAGTCGTCTTCGAACTGAAGAGGGACGCCATACCGGAGGTTGTGCTGAACCAGCTCTACAAGCACTCCGACCTTCAGACCACGTTCGGAATAATCAACCTGGCCATCGTGGACGGCCAGCCCAAGGTGTTGAACCTCTCCGAGATCATCGGCTGTTTCGTGGACCACAGAAGGGATGTGGTGAGGCGGAGGACGGAGTTCGACCTCAACAAGGCCAAAGAGAGGCTCCATCTCGTACAGGGGCTTATCATAGCTCTGGACAACATTGACGAGGTGGTAAAACTCATAAGGGGCTCAAGGGACGCCGATTCGGCGAGAGAGGGATTGCAGGAGTCTTTCGAACTCAGCGAGCTTCAGGCCAAGGCCATACTCGACATGAGGCTTCAGAAGCTAACGTCCCTGGAGGGAGACAACGTTAGGAATGAGGGGGAGGAGCTCAAGGCAACCATATCGGACCTACAGGGCATACTCGATTCGAAGGAGAGGCTGGACGGGATAATCGTGGACGAGCTTCTCGAGTTGAAGGAGAAGTACGGGGATGAAAGGAGGACGGATATCGAGGAGAATGCCGAGGAGATCGATCTCGAGGACCTGATAATGGAAAGGGATATCCTGGTGACGATCACAAACACCGGTTACATCAAGAGGATAGACCTGGACACCTACAAGACGCAGAACAGGGGTGGCAAGGGATTGAGGGGAATGGGTTTCAAGGAGGAGGATTGGGTGGTGGATATGTTCGTCTGCTCCACCCATGATTACATACTGTTTTTCACCTCCCGAGGCCGGGTCTTCTGGTTGAAAGGTTACAGCCTACCTTCGGGTTCAAGGCATTCCAGGGGGAAACCCATCATCAACCTACTGCCCAACCTGGATGATGACGAGGAGGTCAGGGCCCACATAAAGATAACGGATTTCGATGTGGATAAATATCTGATGTTCGCCACAAGAAAAGGTACCGTTAAGAGGACCTCACTGGAGTCGTATTCACGTCCCCGATCGACGGGGATCAAGGCCATTCTCCTGAACGACGGGGACGAACTCATTGGGACCTCGCTCTGTGATGACACCGACGAGGTGGTCCTTGCCACCGCGGGCGGGATGGCGAACAGGTTCCGGGTTGCGGATGTCAGGGCGATGGGAAGGAACGCCACAGGTGTGAGGGGGATGAGGTTGAAGGACAAAAATGACCTTGTCGTTTCCATGGCGGTCATTCCCGGGTCCGACCAGCAGGCCGAGGAGAACGGGGATGAAGACGAGATGGAGGAGGCCCAGAATGATGATTCTCCAGTGGACCCTGAAAGCGGTGGCCCCATCCTGCTGTCGATCACCGAGAACGGTTTCGGGAAGAGGGCCTATGCTTACAATTACAGGCTGACAAAAAGAGGCTCCGCGGGGGTCATCAATATACACAGGGATTATATCGAGGAAACGGGCAAGGTGGTGAGGGTACTGGTCGAAAGGCCCGATTCGGAGGTGCTGCTGATATCCCAGAACGGCATGGTCATAAGGACCTCATGCGACTGCATACGCCTTGTCAACAGGGCGGGCAAGGGCGTGATAGTGATGAGGCTGGAGGAGAAAGACAAGGTAATGGGGGTGGCTCTTGTGGATAAACTGGAGGGGGAAGATGATGCCTGTGACATGGAGGAAGGCGATGGGGTGCCCGGGGCCAAGGAGAAGGGCGATACTTCTGAAGAAGCCGCTGATACGGGCCCCGGAAAATGAGCAAAAAACCCTCACTTCAGAAAGTCGATATACCACCCGGATCGGTCCAGATTCGACCACCGGAAAATGGAATATTAAAACCTGCCGTCAGAAAGATGCCTCAAGGATCGCAAATGCTCGAGGGAAAGTGACAGGCGGGGAGCCCCTTCCGGATGGGTCCAGGGGGGGTCATCCTACTTCTTTATGAGCGACACACCGCATTCCGGGCAGAACTTCCAGGTTGACTCGAGCGTGTAACCGCAGAGCGGGCAGTGGCGTGATGTCGTTCCGGCGGTGCCGCCTCCGCTGTCCTTCCTTATCGATTCCTTGTAGCTCTTCTCCGCGAAATACTTTGCCTCGATCTCGGAGGCCGCCCTTTTCATGTATTTGTTCTTCAGCTTTTCCTTGGAGAAATCGTAGGGGTCCATTGGGCTCTCCCTCTTGCTCGAGAGGTTGTTACCCCCGCATATGGGGCAGAGCATCCTTCCCCCGCACCCGTATCTCTCGCAAACAGTGACCCCGAAGTTGCCACCGCATATCTCACAGTACTGATTGATGTAACGCTTACAGTCCCCGCAATAGGCAACCATTTCCCTTCACCTTGAAAAGATAATAATGGAACGGAATATATATTCTCTTCTACTTGGTCTTGACCTTCATCCTCTTTCTCGTCTCCACCACCCTCCCCACGTATTCAGGACCGAGCTCAACAGCGAGCTCCTCTATCTCCTCCAGGTTCCTGACGAAGGATGCCTTGGATTCGGTGTCCATCAGCTCCTCGAACCTCTTGTGCTTCTTGTTTATGTCATGGTAGTAGAGGTATCCGAATATCATCAATGCGGCCCCTATGCCTACGACACCCCAGGAGTATTCATCCAGCCCGCTTATGACCGGAAGTTCGTACTCCTCCCCGACGAAATCGAGTTCCACCAGAAGCTCCCACCCGCCGATCGCGAACAGCACGGTCCCCACTATTCCTATGGCGAGTAGAAGACCCCTCCTGTTCTTCTGCCAGTATTCCTTGAAGGTCATTGGTCACCTCACATCCTTTAATCCAAAATATTATATATCATTTTCCAAAGGGGATAGGTCCTAGGGAACGAAAGGATTATCTCGGATAAAGATGGTTGCAATACTGCCCCGACCCTTCGAAGACGGGGGTGATCAGTGATCCTCCTTGGCAATGGTCCGGGGTACACTTCGGTGTCTTAAAGGGTCCCCGGGTGACCTTTCAGACGCGACGTCACGGGATGATCCCGCGGCCAACCCAGGCACCGTACACACCCCCCGGGATAGGGTCAAAGAACGGAGCAGGTGTACCGCCTTTCGATGATGTCCCTTGTTATTTCCCGGGGACATCTATTCCCCGGTCACGGTCACGTACAGGGTACGGGACCGCTCCTTGACGTCCAGTTCCACGAAGACCAGCTGCTGCCATCTCCCCCTCACCAACCTCCCACCTCTAACGGGAAGTGTTACTTCTGGACCTATGAGGGAAGCTCTGACATGGGAGTGCCCGTTTCCGTCGTGCCACATCCTGTGGTGGGCATAATCAAGGCCTTTGGGGATGACCCTCTCCAGCATCGCGGGAAAGTCCTCGAGCAGTCCCGGTTCGTATTCGATGACGGTAATGGCACCCGTGGCTCCGGCCACTGAGCAGTTGGCGACTCCCGTTCCGATCCCTGCCCTCCCCACTATTTTCTCCACCTCCCCGGTAATGTCCACGATCTCCACTTCCCCCCTGGTGGAGAATGAGAATTCCTCCGCATGAACTGCCATTTGGATCACTTCCTGAGGTCGATTCGGCCGATAAGGGATTTCAAGATATAAAAATGGATGTCGTCCAGGATCGGACCCCCTTTCCGGCCGTCGCGTTTCAACGCTTGTCGCCCGAGTTGGGGATGAGACAGAGGAATACTAGGTCCTCGGCCCCCGTATTGTGATAGCCGTGAGGCTCGTCGGGGGGGACATACAGCACATCACCCGACGTCACATCCACGTTCATGCTTTCGGTGAATACCCTTGCGGTCCCCGAAAGGATATAGATCTCATGCTCCCAGGGGTGGTCGTGGAGGGGGATCCTGCCATCGGGAGCGATCGTGAACCTCCTCATTGCGAAGTTCAAAGCCCCGTCCTCCTTGCTCATCAGCCACTGGATCCTGGTACCCACGACTCCCTCCATATCCACACGGTTGTACTGGACCTTATCGGACCTCTTTATCAACATATCACACCAGCTCCTTTCATCATATCTCGTTATCGCCATCATTCCAGTGATCGAAGATCTCCTGCGGGACAACCCGGTACATTATCTGCAACCTCATGGACACCTCATCACCCTGGTCATTGTAATAGAGCATTGCGGGTCTGGACGACCTGATATCCCCCGCAGTGCATTCAACGGAGAGGAAGAGACCCGAATCACCCGGCTCCGAAATACCCTCAGGGGGTATGGTCCAGTTATCGGAAGGGCCGGCTTTCAGCGGGGCCGGGTTGCTTGTCATGACCAGGCTCAATCCGGTGGAACCGCTGTTCGATGTTGAGGATTGCTGTACGAAAGATGTGTTCCCCGTTGAATTGTCCATGTTTTCGGTGTTCGTCATGGGAACGCCAACGGCAGTGAACCTGAATGTATCTGGCATGTTCTGGTAGGAAGGTCTGTATGCAGGCGGGTTCTCGTCATCCGACCAGGTTAAGGTTCCCCTTACTCCGGTCACTACGATCACTCCGGAGGAGTTGGAGGGGGCAAAGATCGGCCAGTAGAGGGTCTGCCCATCTCCCACCATAACCTCGCTCTCGGTACTGTAGGAGTGTATCTTTTCCTCGAACTGGTCTATCCTAGGTATCTCGTCCTCTGCCACGGTTCCGCTGTCGCCACCCGAAAGCAGAAGGAGGGCGGCTATGGCCGAAAGAAGTAGAACGACGGTCCCAATGGCGGTGAAGATCGCTGTTTTGGCCCTCATCTGTCTCATCTCCCCGGAGGCAAAGGCCGCCGGATCGCGTGCTCAGATCGGGGGAATAACCTGGTCTGTTTTGTACCTTTTGCCTGAAATTAAGATCAGGTCCAGCACGATCAGGTGTTCTCCTTTTTAAGGAAACGTGTTATCTTTTCGGTCTCCTCTGACAACCTTGTGAAGAATACCTCGTCCTTCCAGTACCTTTCGAACTCGGGTTTAAGCCTCACGAGTTCATCGCTTACGAATTGGGGTGTGATCGACCTGATCCCCCGGAGTGCGGCCTCCCTGTGGTCCAAAAGCTTCTCGTTGTACCTGTCGATAACATCATCGGCGATCTCCCAGACGCCCGATCTCCAGGAGTTCACCTCATCCTCCGTCAGTCTCTCAAGCCTTCCAAGTACCTTGCGCTTGAGAACCTTCTTCAATGCGGAGGTAAGAAGATCGTCCATCACCGTTTTCCCCTTTCATCATTCCCGCTATCAGGAGGGTAGGGTAGGAAATAACGGTATTATTTATTTTCCCCCGGGCGGGACAGTGGGAAGGGGGATGATCTGACCCGGTCCCGCCTGTCTTGAGATCAGCGATATGATTTCTGCCTCTTCTTTCTGGCACCCCTTCCGAGGGGTTTCTTTGGAAGATGTCTTCTGGGATCGTTGACGAGTAACGCCCTGTCGTAGGTGAGGTACCTGTCCTTCAGCTCCTCGTCACCGGAATACTCGACCAACCCTCTTGCGATGGCGGTCCTCACCGCATCTGCCTGCCCCATGAAACCACCCCCCTTCACGTCTACCATGATATCTACCGACCTCGTGAGGTCCCTGGCGAGTACCAAAGGCTCCATCATCTTGAGCCTTGCGATCTCGGGCTCCATCAGCTCGATCGGTCGGTGATTGATCTTCACCCGGCCCGTGCCGGATTTCACGGTGGCCCTTGCTATTGCAGATTTTCTCTTTCCGCTCGTGTTGACTATCTTGCTCACCTGATCACCTCCGTCAGAACCTGGCCCCCAGGACCTTGCTTATCTCCCCAAGGGTCACACGCTGGGTTATGTTATCGTTCTTAGCGCCCTCGTACACTTCCATCTTCTTTCCCTCGAGCTCATGGGGTACTCCGATATACACCCTGACCCTTTTCAGGGCTTGTCTCCCCCGCGGCTGCTGGTAGGGAAGCATCCCCCTTATCGTCCTCTTCAGGATCCTGTCAGGCATCCTGGGAAAATTGGGCCCCTTTCTGGGGTGGTTCAGCTTCCTTTTCGAGAGGAAATCGTCAAGAACCCTCTTTTTGGGCCCTGTGACTATGGCCTTTTCCGAGTTGACAATGGCTATCTCGGACACCGTATCGTCAAGCAGCCTCTTTGCCACAATCGAGGAGAGCCTTCCCATGATATGGTCCGTGGCATCAATTATCACAACCATCCGTATCACCCGATTATCCTGATCCCCTTTCCCCTGGGGTTCGCTCTCGCGAGCTCCTCTATGCTGAGCAGTTTCCCGCCCGCATTGGAGATCTTCTCCCTTGCCTGGCCAGTTGTCCTGTACGCAGCCACGGTTATGGGGAAATCTATCTCACCGGCACCCAGGAGTTTTCCGGGCACGATGATCGTCTCGTTCTTCCTTACATATCTTGAGATCCGGGAGACGTTCACCTCGGACCAGACCCGTGAGGGTTTTTCCAGTCTCTTAGCGATGTCTCGCCAGATCGGAGCTTCGTTCTCCCTCGAAACGCGCTTCAGCTCGTCGATAAGGGAGAGGAGCCCCGGATCGGTCTTTTTGCTCCTTTTCATCTGACTCCTCCGACATCGGATATCCTCCCAAGGGGGGGAGGAGGACGCCACTACGCCCACATCCTTTAAAAAGTTTATCATTATACTCTCTGGGCTGGGAAAAGCATGCAGGGTGGAGGGAAGAGATCGTCCATAGAAAGTTGTCCCGAAGGCAAGGGCGTTGTTTCCTGTATAGGGCCCGAGGAACTTGTCGAGGAGGCGGAGGTCCTCTGGAGAGCCCTCGGGGGAAGGGGAAGCCCGAAAAGGATAGGAGAACTTGTCCGCTCCCGGATAGGCCCCAACCCGACAGGAGGTCTTCTCATCGATATCCTCGAAACAAGGGAAAGGTCCCTCCAGAAATACGAGGAGGGAGAAAGGCTTTTTTTCACGAACAGGGGGCTGAGGTGGGCGACCCCTCAGAGTGCCGCAGTGCATTGCGCCGACCGTTTAAGTTGTGGAATGTGCTTTGATCTGGCATGCGGTCAAGGGGGTCAGACGCTCTTTCTGTCCAGGACCTGTGACGAGGTGAAGGCCGTCGAGCTGGATCCGCTCAACCTGCTCATCGCAAGGGCGAACGGCATATCGCTGGGACTGGATAATGTGGAGTGGGTCCGGGGGGACGTGCTCGATGAGGAGGTTGCAGCCCGGCTTGGGGGATGCGACCATCTCTTCAGCGACCCTTCGCGTCCACCCGGGTCACGGGAGAGGAGCATGGACGAGATCGAACCGGACCCGAGGGAGGTCCTCTCCCTTTACGGGGAGAGGGCGGAGGGGTTCTGTTTCGAGGTGCCCCCCTACATGTCACTCGACAGGGTCCCTTTCCCCCACGAGGCGGAATACATCTCCATCGAGGGGCGCCTTAACAGGTTGAACCTTTACACGGGCGACCTCATATCGGCACAGAGAAGCGCGGTCAGCTTTCCCTCAGGGGAGAGGATGTCCGGCTTTCCCGCGAATGTGGGGTTTTCCGCCTGGACAACGCAGTTGACAGGCCGCTATCTCTACGAGGTGGATCCCGCGCTGGTCAGGGCGGGACTGCTTTCGACCCTACTAAATAATATAACGGGGGTCTCCCCCCTCTCCCCCGACAGCCGGAGGACACTTCTTCTATCGGATAGACCCACCACGTTGCCCATGCTCTCGAGAGGGTATCTCTTCCGGGGAGTGTTCGAGGGCAAGGAGGCTATGATCTCTGCCCTCCGGGGTTTGAATGCGGACAAGGTGGTCCTGCGCTGGGAGGTGGACCCGGAACGCTATTGGGATGTGAGAAAGGAGATAGAAGGGAGATTGAAGGGGGATGCAAAGTTCCACGTATTCATGAGGGATGGGATATATATGATCGGGGAGGAAATATCGAAAGTGGGGAATGCGGATTGAGGGTGTTTGAGGGTCCAGCTCATCCGTATCGGTCCGAACGCGTTTCAGGTACCCAGGACCCGATAATGCAGCTGTTGAGGGCTATCGAAAGGCCCGAGGGCACCCTGGACCTGTCCCAGGGCGTACCGTTCTTCACGCCACCGGAAGGTGCTCTGAAAAGATGCCTATCGGAACCTGGGTCCGTCAGCAGATACGGCCCGGACCAGGGAGATCGGGACCTGAGGGTGGCCTTATCGGAGAAGATGTTCAGGTCCAATGGGATAAGGGTGGACCCCGAGAGAGAATTGATGGTCACCGCGGGGGCGAACATGGCCTTTTCCCTTGTGATCGCGACCGTATGCGATATCGGCGATGAGGTGGTACTACTCGATCCGTATTACTTCAACCACAGGATGGCACTTGACATACTTGGCGTACGGGCGGTCCATGTGGATACGGGAAAGGACTATCTGCCAGTAGCTGCCGGGATCTCGGACGCACTTTCGGAAAGGACAAGGGCGGTGGTGATGGTGGACCCGAACAATCCAACGGGAGCCGCCTATCCGGAAAAGACCGTACGGGAGATCTCCGAACTGTGTGCCGAAAGGGGCCTGCACCTGATCTCGGATGAGACCTACGAGGATTTCGTCTACGAGGGTCGGCATATCAGTCCCGGGAGCCTCGGTATCGACGGTCTAAGCTCCATAACGATCTTCTCGTTCTCCAAGGGTTACGGGATGACGGGCTGGAGGCTGGGATATCTATCCTATCCCGATGAGCTGCATGAGGGCCTCCTGAGGGTTCAGGATACGTTCGTGATCTGTCCCAACAGGGCATCCCAAAGGCTTGGCCTGGACATGCTCTCATCGTTCGAACTTAGGTCATCACCATATTTCAAGGTCTTCGAACGCAACCGGGATGCCGTCAACAGGTGGCTTTCACAGATGCGTGATGTGGTCGAGGCTCCCCGAACCAACGGCGCCTTCTATTCGCTGCCGGTCCTCGGGTCGGACCCACGTCCCGGAGATCCGCTGGGACTGGTCGAGGAGGTGCTGAAGAGGTGTTCGGTGCTGCTCGTACCGGGCTTCCCGTTCGGGCTTCATGACAGACCCGCCCTTCGCCTATCTTTCGGAAACGTATCAACCGTGGATCTGGAGCTTGCGCTGGAAAGGTTGAGTGAGGGGCTACCGGATCTGCTGAGAGGATAGGTGATCGCAGCCTGTCCGCCCGAACCCGGGAATGGCCGTATCTCGCCGTTTCAGGATGATGTCACCGTTACGACCCTGTACCCTCCCCATCTTCCCAGGGAGTCCTGCCCCGAGTCGTCAACCACGTAGAGGAACGCGTAGTATTCGCCCTCCGCGGTGTAGGTGTGGGTGGTGGTTGGGGAATTATATCCGACCGATGTCTCGTTTTCCCCTCCGTCCCCGAAGGTCCAGTTGTACCGGATCAGCTCTCCGTCGTCCCAGGAGGCCGATCCGTCGAATTCCACCTCGGCCTCACCGCCCACCAGGGGGACTGTTATGTCTCCCCCCGCATCCGCATAGGGCGGGGCGTCCACAGTTTTGGTGGTATTTGTGATCAAAACGGTCCTGAATTCGGAATCCGGTCTGCAGATGAGGTTCGTTATGCTTCCCGCGATGCTGTAAACCCCTCTTGTTGTGTGGGTTATCGTCGGCCCCGGGAGGCGCCCCGTGGATGAGGCGACGGAATCGATCGAAACCGGAACGCTTCCGCCCGCCGGTGTCGATATTGAACCGGAGATATTCACCGGCGGGGCGCCCTTGAGGCGTAGAGGAGTGCCGTCGGCTTCCAGCGGCCTCAGCTCCATCGAGACCTCGTAACCGTGGGTGCCCAGATCGAAGTTATCGGTGTTCATGTCGGTCCAGGAGGCCTCCAGGCGTCCGACCACATCGTAGATCCACAGGGTGTTGTAGTTCTCCTCACCACCGGATCTGGCCACCACCCTGTACTCGCCGTTGCCGATGACAAAATCCCGCAGTTCTATCTCCTTTACGCCCCTGTCGTTCTTCAGGTTGACGGACGTCTCGAACGTGGGCTCCTCGGCTTCGCCGTAATAGACCATTATTATGCATTTACCCTCGGCATCACCGAAACCCGAAGCCGTTGCATATATCGTGATCAATCTGGTCTCCCGGTAGCCGTCACCGTCCTTGTCCAGGGATTCGATATTGCCAACGGCTATGCTCTCGATCTCGTCGCCTCCCAT
>Ga0272443_10000888_pt1 | contig 49153 bp, 42 predicted proteins | sample SSMAcet12_FD_193581 | JGI IMG/M metagenome (GOLD analysis project Ga0272443, IMG submission 193581) | Marine sediment archaeal communities from Little Sippewissett salt marsh, Falmouth, MA, United States - SSM-Acet-12 | ecosystem: Environmental > Aquatic > Marine > Wetlands > Sediment ...
CACAACAATTTTCATCACCTGACCGGTACTTCTCTGCGCTACGCACAGTCAGATGAGAAACACGTTCAGGTGTTGCTTTGGAAGTCTTTTGATTTCGTGCCCAGCCACATTTCCAGTTTTCGATAAGCTATACGTAAGCTCTCTACGGTTTAAGCATAATTAAAATTATGTAAGTTGCCGCGTTTAAAGTTTTATCAAGAATACCAGTCAAAAAATTAACTCTTTTCAGGATGCTGTGGACGACCATTTTCTGAAATTTGCACTCATCAATGATAGCTCTGATTTTCATAAGATTTAGGTTCACACAGCATCTTACCATACGATAGGTTCTAGATATTGCCCATCTTGCCAAAAGAGCTTTTTCTACATCCGGCTCCGGCTTCATTCCAGAGGCCTCAATCTCGCTGCGAAAAGACCGTTCCTGATTGCGCGTGGCAGCACGGTGCGAGATGGCATGGTGATCATTCAGAGGCTGTCTTGACAAAATGATATGTGGAAGTATACTTGCTTCTAGGGGGTATAACATGGGACAAGTGACTATTTATTTAGACGAAGAGACCGAGCGGAGGCTGGAGGCGGCGATCAGGAATAGTTCTGTTTCCAAGAGCCGCTGGATCTGCGACCTGATCAAGGAGAAGACAGCGGACGAGTGGCCGGAGCAGATTAAAAAACTGGCCGGATCATGGAAGAGCTTTCCCCTGGCTGAGGATCTTCGCAAGAGTTTGGGGCGGGACAATGAACGGGAACCATTCTAATGTATGTTCTCGATACGAATACGGTCATATATTTTTTTAAGGGTATTGGCGGTGTTGCAGAGCATTTGCTGTGGGTGCCGCCTCGTGAGGTCGGGGTGCCCTCAGTGGTAGTCTACGAACTCGCGTTCGGAGTGCAGCGATCATCGGCCTCATCGAAACGAGTCCGCCAATTGGGCGATTTTCTGCGTGAGGTACGGATTCTCCCCTTCGGGGCGGATGAGGCCTGGCATGCAAGTGCGCTTCGTTTTGAGCTCGAAAGGAAAGGATCTCCCATCGGGCCCTATGATGTGCTCATAGCAGCTACGGCTCTCGCCCATAACCACATCTTGGTCACGCACAACCTTAAGGAATTTTCTCGGGTTCCCGGGCTTCGGGTGGAGGACTGGTTTTAGCGGCCGGAGGGCGGCGGCCTTTTCCGTCAGCATGTCCACGGCCGACTCGAGAACGAAAATCACTGAAAAGACCCACAAAAACCTTCAACCGGCTCCTGATGGGTCAAGAGGAGATCGAAGTGTATCAGGCCCAGGTTCGCACTCGCGCTTATGACAAGACCAGGAAAACCAAGCGTCGTGTTCGCTGATTTGCAATCGCTTGCAACAAAAAACGAATTTTAACAGGATGACTTGGTTATTGATTTTGCTTGCTCTATAGTTATCTCTGCATCAAATTAACTGGATATTACAGTTTGCCCATTTGAAAATGAGATTCTGCAAACCCTATAGGCAGTCCCACAGTTCCTATACTTTAGATTTAGAAGCATCATGACGTTAGCTCGGAAGAGGTTTTTGGAAAGGCAGCTGATGGCGTTATAGTGATCTCCACACTACGATTTTGAAGCCGTCCGTCTTTAGTGGTATTATCAGCCACAGGATGATAATGGGGCAGCCCAACGATTTCCATTGATTTTGGAGCCACACCACCAATTTCCTGTAGGTATCGGGCAACAGCTGCCGCCCGGCCTTTAGTTAAGTCTCTACGAAACTCGTGGTCCCGCCAGTAACGAAATGAACACTGCAACGGGAATGTTCTTCATTTTCTGCCTCTTATATTGTTTTCCTATTCACAAAAAACATGATTATCTGTAATTAAGAATGCAGCTGGCATAACTAAAATAAAAAAATATAGCAAATGTTTAAACGCTGGTAGCCTTCATGACAAATTTATTCAGAAAGGTTGTTTTTTAAATTTAGCTATTGATGTTTACTTAGCTAATACTATACTCTAACAGGAGGTCAGAATGATGCTTTAATGAGAAAACAATGATAATATAATATAATTGTATTTTTAGTTTGTAAAGTAGGATACACAATAATACATATCACGAAAACAGCATAGCAGTCAATCGTCAAAAAATTAATCAGGCGCCTCCTCTTTTTTTCTCTCAGCTGAGAGGCTAAAGTACCCTAATGGCAAAGTCTTCGATAAGGTTAAAAACAAACCTTTTCTTATTGATTGTGACTCCGCTGGGTTTCGCCTTCAAGTTCTATTCAGGCGCGGGGAATGTTTGGTTCAATGACTATGGAGCGGGCGTTCTTTATGAGGTTTTCTGGGTTCTGCTGATCTTCATGTTTTACCCCACAAAAACGGCGGCAAATGTTATCCCCATCATTGTTTTCTTCAGCACCTGCATGCTTGAATTCCTCCAGTTATGGCATCCCCAGTTTCTTATGGCGGTACGCGCTACCTTCCTTGGCCGTGCGCTCCTCGGGACGACATTCGTATGGTGGGATTTCCCTCATTATCTCATTGGTTGTCTGATCGGGTGGGGTTGGCTCCATAGGCTTCTATATCGAGAATAAGCGTATGCTGATTATGACGGCAGGTGAACGAACATACACAACTGCACCTCTTCACATCTCCACATTTGACCATTTATTCTGATTTCATTTTCTTTGAGCGAACACAGATATTTCTAGATGACCCTGTCCCAGCGATCTTCACATTTACACTTGTACATTTACACATATTTTCATCACCGCATCCATTTTAAGAAACAATTATCCGAATACATATTTTTCAAAAATAGGATATTGAGATTCTGCATACCCATTTTTGTATCAAAATTTCATGGGCATATGCTCACAAAAAACAAGCTAGTATTTTTTACTTGACTTGTTTAGGAAAATCAGTATTCATTTATAAAAATCAACATAAAATTATTCATAGGAGTTTTACCATGTCTAAATCACTGTATGAATTGGTAGCGGAAATTGTTTCAGCTCAAGCAGGTGTAGCAAAACTCTCCCCGGAAGAAATTAATGAGCTGATTAAGAAAACTTACGAATCCCTGAAAAATGTGAAGTCCGATGAGGAAGGTGTGGAACCGGAAGCGGCGCCAGTTTTTGAAATGGATCCCAAGAAATCAATCAAGCAGGCGAGCATTACCTGCCTCGAGTGCGGCAAGCAGTTCAAGATTCTCACCAAACGCCACCTGTCAGAGCATGCACTCACCCCCAAAGAATACAGGGCCAAATACGGTTTCAAAGCCCGGCAACCGCTTGCGGCAAAGTATCTTTCTGCTAAAAGGCGGAAGGTGGCAAAGGAACAGAACCTGGGCGAAAGGCTCGCCGAGGCCCGAAGAAAAAAAGCAAGCTGATCAGCTTGAATTGAATCTTTCTCTATCAAAGGGGGGCCTATGCCCCCTTCTGCTGTTAAGTGTAAGGCAAATTGCAATAGCCCGTATGACTTGGTTGAATCTGAGATTCATCTCTTGAGCGCTAAGAAACGAAAGAGAGGAAGAGGATTCTGATATAACAGCAAAAAAGTGTAAAACTCGAGGCTGGGATTGATTGGTAGCGTCGCAAGTTCTGCCCGAGAAATCAGAGTGGCTGAGAGGACCCGGTTCTTAGCTTTTGATAAATTGATTTGGTCAATTCATCCCTGAGGACATTCCTGCATTTTTCATACAAAGGCTTAAAAATTCTTGATAACCAATCCGATTTGTTTTAGGGTTCATTAAATAACAAAGAAAAGAATTAGAATCGAAAAAAAATTGAAAAATTAATACATGAGGCTTGCTATTTATTAAAAACTGAAAAATATATCAAAACAAAAAAATTCATAAATGTTTTAAATGAAATTATCAATTAGATTCTAATCCTGCAATTTATTAATTTATAATAATAGAATATGTATATTAGAAATCGATTTCTTATAGTTTTCATATTATTTATCAGTATTTTATTGCTTTTGCAGGGTATTAAGTTCCTTTTGCCAACAAAATGTTCTTTCATTCTTTGCGCTAACAATGTGGAGTTTAAGCAACCAAAAAGAATCGGTACTTCATACTATAGAGTAGTCAAAGGGGTAAATCCAGGAAGAATCAAAACTGTGGGAAGATATGAAAGCGGAAGTGTGAAAAAAGAAACTTTTTGTGAGAAACACCAAGAATTTTACAATAGTTTATTTTACAAATTATTCAATTATATAATGTATCTGCTGGCTTTTCCAATATATTTACTTGAAAAAATTGGAAAAGATTGGGGTTTTTTTACCAAATATGTACGTTATTATTATATTATTATATGGTCTTTTTTAATAATAAATAATGCACTTTTTATTAATGAATTTTTATTTAAAAATAATTCTTGGTCAAATTATTTAAAAGAGATTAGTTATAATCCTAATTCTAAAATATTGAGAACAATTGGTCGTTTTCTGTTCTGTGACTATAAAGATGATGGAGATGATGACTTGGGCATAAAACTATTCGTTGTCAGGTTGCTATTCGGACCTTTAATAATGCTGATTGGATATATAATAGTTGATGAAAGGTAGATTTTTCTTAGAAATATGTTTAGTGTAGCGATCGGCATAGGATGAAGACATTACTTTTTTCTATCTTATATTTTGAATAATATCTCATCTATTTGTTATTGAAAGATATCAATTAATCTTTGGATGAGGATGCAGTGAAGGGAAATGTGTCATTTAATGGAGTTACGATAGGATAGGAGTTAGGTGAATTGAATTTTCCAAAAATATACGTCAATGAATTGTCTTACTTCCTACTTTTTTAAATGATTGATATATAATACTAATGATTTTAAACACTTTCAATTTTACATGTTTGATAAGCAAATCAATTGTTTGATTTAGTAATTACATTTTATTACCGTTGTAAGATCTATAAGCCCTTCCGACTTGGCCAATTACACTTCTAACTGGTTGAGCGACCCAGAGATTGATAAGCTCAAACCTGGCAAGATACCTAATGCAATCGCTTGCAACGAACGGGCGAATTTTGACGGGACTCCCTTTTGTGATAATCTGATTTCGGCTTTTGGCGATTCAGCTTTTCACATGCAGCCTGACGAACGAAAAGAGAGGGCCTTGTCATATGATAGGTGGCTAACGGCGTAAGGGCGATTTAACCTTTATCGAAACCTTGCTTCCCTTTTCCGAGGAGGAGGAGGGGCATTCTTTTGCATGGAGGAAAAAGCATGGGGGACGGGATACCGGTTTACACTGTGATCTTGAAGTGGCCCGAGAGCCTGACGGACGGGGAGGACCACTATTATATCTGCACGGTCAAAGCTGAGGGGTGGAGGATGGCTTTGGCGAAATCCAAGGTGCACGCGGCTTGCCAATCAGAGAATGGTGAAGATTTGGCAGAAGACTTCTCCACGGTGGCGGTGATCGCGGGGGCCGTGACCCTCTTAAACCTGGCAGGGGAGTAGAGTTTATGTTTGAAGATGAAATCCCGAGACACCGTAAGAAGCGCCCGTCCAGAAAACCCTACAAGATAGAATTCCGTTTTGATCGGGAAAAGTATGACTTGGCGGGTATCCCGAATGGGTGGGCAACCTAGGGAAGGTACTCCAAGAGGGAAGACAGGGACAAGGCTCTTGCAGCTGTGGTCAACAAGTATGACTTCTTTGAATTCCGAATACCGGGGGAGGGGAAGAATGCAGCAATGTAAGCGGTGCGGTTCGCTTGCTATCAATCATCATTTACACGGACGGGATGGCAGCGAACTTTGTCTTTCTGATGTTTGTTACTGGCGCAAACGTTTTGAAACGTCTGCGGGGGACAAAGGAGAATTGGAAGTGACCCAGCAGGGGATTGACCCTGATGAAGCCGGGAAGAGGCGGAGCCCGAATGACCTCCCGGACACTCAGAAGGCGGCGATCCTTCGAGGCATACGCTTAGGCGACTCTTTCAGGGACCTTGCCAGAGAATACAATATATCCATTGCCACGGTCGCTGAGGTGGACATGAACTACGGTCACTTGGAGGGGCTGTAGGATGGAGTCGGAGGTCTCACTGATCCGGATCACGGCCCCCCACTTTGTGGCCGGGGTGGAGGTTCGCTATGTAGGCGGGGCGTGGCTCCCGTTGGAGGATGACCACTACGACAACCGGTGTGCGCCCATCGTCAAGTATATGAGGGATTGGTCCCCGGCCAGGATCAGGGGATATTGCAAAAAGATGGGATGGGCATACCGCCAGTACTTTTAAGGTTTGTGCAAGCGATTGCAAATTCTGGGATGGGGCGGGCTCGGGTTATACTCGAAAATCAAATGCGGGAGGGTGGATCGGGGGAAAGGATACAAAAAAGTCATGAAGAGGGGTAGCCTAAATGATCTGTGCGACAATGAGATTCGAGTTATTCGACAGGAGATCATGTCGCCTGAGACACATCCCGAGTCTTGGCTGCCATTGTTACCCCTCCAGCTCTTATGAATTCAGAGGGTTTTCCAGGAGGGGCTCCTATAGGATAAAAAGCACTGGGGCAGAATCGAATGTCAACGAACAGTTAGTCGATTATCACTGATAAGAAATATTCGCCCTCATTTGAAGATGGCATGAGAGAGCGAACAAAACTCTCGGAGCCTCCCGGCCATGATAGCTTCCCCTGCGATTGGATGCTCTTAACTGCATTGCTTTTTCCATAAAAAAGAAGCTCTCCGGAGATATCAACACGAGTATTGGGTTCCGGGCTACCTCGCAAGGGTGCATTCATTATTGCAGAAGCTTCTTCAATACCGACTTTTTTTATAGCAATAATTTTTCCAAATGCAGCTTCCTTCGGGGCCTCCAGCAGACACTTGCTGTCGTTGAAGTGAGCCCGAATTTTCTTTTGAAGATCAAGTGAAGTCCGCCCTCTGAACTCTGCCGTTACAATGTGTCCCATAACATTGGCAATAGGCACCGAAAATGAATAATACTCGCCAGTAGTTTCAGGTGGCTTGTCCGCTTCCTTGCCAGTATCCTCATCTAAATTTCCCGCCTGAACCACCCTATGCTCATATTTAGCTGGTATGATGGCTCCTTTTGTTTTTAAATATATCCAATTTGAGACTATAATCCAATCATGCCACGCAACATTATCGTTATAATATTCGCTATTGGTAAAGTCATCGAGTGCTCCATCATAGATTACGACTGAAGGTGATTCCTTATCGATGCTTTGATTATCATTGTTAATAAAATTTTTATGTTTTTTGATAATCAAATGGTTCTGATCCAAATCGATAAAGAAAATGGATGTGGAATCTATAGTAAGTGTGGAGTCTACAGTAGATACTTTTTTCCGATAACCCAAAATGCCATCTTTAAGAAAAAAGTACAGATTGTCATTTCCACTGAAATGAAAGCTCAATTCTGGGCGAAATTTTTTTAAAAAGGTGGGATCAAAAGGATCGGTGCCTTCTAATTGGAAAAAGTTTTGAACACTGTTTCCATAGAAGGCTTCCATTGACTTGTCTGAAAGCTTTCCTAAGCGGAGGCGATGTTTCTCCAGCGTTTTCCTCATCTCCTTGGAAACACCCCCTTTGACTACTTTCCCAAAAGCATTATTGTCACAGAGCCTTCCGATGGCGGCTTCCTGGACCACCCTTTCTTCGGAATTAATGGCAATGTCTGCAATATGGTCTTGATTAGAAATTCTCATGAGGGCAAAGTGGAGAAAAGAGCTTGCAGGCAAGGAAGCAGTTAATAAATATTCTTGTATTTTTTCTTTAGATACTTTTTGTAGCGCCCTGTAGGAAGCATCATAATGGTATCCAGCTGTTGCAACATCAATGAGAATACCGTCATCATTTATGTTATTAATTGCATAATTTCTTGCTTTTTGATTTTTTGTAAAGCTTGCTATGCTTTTTAAGTTATCAGAAGAGGTAATAAATTTTGCGGCGTGTTCGCATATTGGATCCTCGTACCAAGGCGAATATTTTTCAATAAGTTTTGATAAAACATCTGGATCGCGGATTTCGCTATACCTTGAATAGAGTTCCGCTTCAACACGGTCTCGCAATTCACTGCTTGGTGCTTGCATGAAGTGTTTTTGCATGTCTTTAATATTTGAAAAGTCGACTATTTGGGAATAAAAACTTTCCAAATCGCTGGATTGGTCCATGTTTGTCTTTTTATTGCTTTCTGTTTTTGTAGCGTTGGAAGGCGATCTCATGGGGGCATGAAGAGAATTTCTTTTGAGCTTGCCAAAGAGTTTTTGTAAAAAGTTCATTGGAGTCTCCTCCGGAGGGCTCTGTCCATTAAACCCCCATAGTTTCTGAAATTCCAACAGCTCAGGTCAAGATACCTTTGTTTATGCTTCCATTCGGGTACAATGTCTTCCTTGGGTTTTTTGCTCCGGTACTCCGTTAGAAGTTTCTCAAGAGCTTCTTCCCCGAGCCGGGCCATAGGTCTTTCTTTGTCAACGCTGAGATGCTTCAGAGCCTTGAGGAGGTCGGCATCAATCCTCGCCGCCAGCATTCTCTTTGTATTTGCCATGAAACGGGAATCTATCAAAGTTGAGCCGAAAGGCAAAGAATAAACTTGCAAGGAGATTTGATTTCAAAATTAGATGTCAGTTAGCTGGCAAGATTAACTCGTAAAACTGTGAAAATCCTAATCACTGTTTTATCCCCAATGTTCTCGCTATCGTGAGGTGTAGAATTATTGGAGGGAAAACTAAAAACTCGGAAGACGCTTGATGCAAGCGATTGCACGTGACATGTATTGATCACACTAATTGAAATCAGCCTGGGAAGGAGGCAGAAACTTCATGAAGAGTCGAAACCTGAATGACCAGCTCGAATAAAATATTCGATAGGAGATCATGTAGGGAAAGCGCTACGGCTATTCTCCAGGTAACTGTAACTGTAACATTGCCGTAGAGAGCTTGACGACGATACAGCTGTATTCTCACCAGGTTTTGATACTGCATGCAAAAGGTATTTGTTTTTATAAAGACTGACATCCAAGATTTTGAAAAGATGTGGAATGAGATAAATTAGACGTATGCAATTTAGCATTATTGATTTCTAAGCGAATTAAAACTAGATATTTTTCCGGCATCAATCAGCTTGTGAAGAATATCACAAGAATACTTTAGTCTTTACTAAAGGACATAAACTCATGCCACAATGTCAAATTGGCATTGTTTCGGAAAATATATTTTAATATGAAATCTCAAGACGTTATATCAAAAATATTTACGACGTATGACAAAATGGCATGAATAGAAAATTTGTGTTTCATCAAAATACGTTATATGATAAATTTAAGTAATATTTTCAGTGGGTTGCCTAGAAAAATTTATGGCCTCGAAATTGCATGACATAAACGTCTAAATTTATTGTGGCTCCTACCAACAAATAAGTCAATTCTGACGTTCCAATGAAAGCAGTGAAGTCATATTTATCTTTTTCCGGTAAAGTAATAGTGTCAAATTTTTATCTATCAATTTATTTCATGTTTATATTTTTTAATAATTTCATCATTTCTATGTTTTTTAAGTCACCATTTAATATTCTACAATAAAATACTTATAAACAACATCATATGCTAAGGAGGGCAAACTGATGAAACTAAAAAATAGAAGCGCAATAATCACGGGTGGTGGTGGAGGTATAGGAAAAGCTATTGCCCAAGAATTCTCAAATAATGGATGTCGATGCTTAATTTCTGATATAAATTATGACGCTGCCTCTTCAGTCGCATTGGAAATAAATGATAAAGGCGGAGAGGCAATTGCAATGAAAACTGATGTTTCAAATGAATCAGAAGTTCTTGAAATGGTAAAATATGGTATTAAAAAATTTCAAAAAATTGACATTTTGGTTACGGTAGCGGGAGTATTAAGTAACTTTTCATTTAATGAATTACCTGTAGAACAATGGCAATGGATAAAATCAGTTCATTCTGATGGAACATTTTATTGTGTCAAAAATATACTTCCGGAAATGATTAAAAATAATTATGGACGAATAATTACAATTTCTTCAGTCGCTGGAATTACAGGTTTGCCTAGATGTTCTCATTATTCTGCGATGAAGGGAGTAATAATAGGTCTAACGAAATCAGTAGCCAAGGAGGTAGTTAAAAACAATATAACTGTGAATTCTGTTGCTCCTGGACCTATAGACACTAAAATGAATGATTCATTAGGCGAAGATGTGAAAAAGATGTTAGTTGAACAGACACCTGTAGGTAGATTGGGTAAACCGAATGATGTTGCTTACTGGTGTCTCTACCTTGCTTCGGAGGCATCGAGCTTCACTACAGGACAGATTTTTAATGTGAGTGGAGGATACACAATTAATTAAAGTTCCACTAGGAGAAACTATTATGATGCTAAAGGGAAAAAAAGCTATCGTAACTGGCGCTGGCAGAGGAATTGGAGAAGCAATAGCTATTGCTTTTGCAAAAGAAGGCGCAGATGTAGGAGTAAATGATATTAATTCAAAAGATGGTGAAAATGTTTCAAACCAAATAAGGAATTTAGGTAGAAAATCGACATTCATAGAAGCAGATGTTTCAAATTATAATGATGTTAAAAATATGATAGAAAATTTTTTAAAATATTTTAATGAAATAGATATTTTGGTTAACAATGCGGGAGTCGCTTCACAAAAAATATTTATAAAAATGGATAAATCAGAATGGGATTATTGCATTAATACTATTCTAGATGGAGCATTTAATTGTTCTAGGTGTATTATTAATCATATGATAAACAAAAAATATGGTCGAATAATTAATATTTCTTCTATATTTGGTTTATCTGGATGGCCCGAAATGGCACATTATTCGGCTGCAAAGAGTGGTCTTATCGCATTCACTAAAACTCTGGCAAAGGAAATGGGACAATATAGAATTACCGTAAATACTATTGCTCCGGGTAACATTTCGACTCCTATGCACAAAGCTGTGCCACAAGAGGTAATTGATGAAATCGTTAGAATGACTCCAATGGGCAGACTTGGACAGCCTGAAGAAATCGCAGAGGTGTGCTTATATTTGGCGACAGAAAATGCGAACTATATGACTGGGCAAGTTTTAAGCCCTAATGGAGGCATACTAATATAATATATAATTGAATGAAACTGTTGCTAATTAATTTAATTATAGTACATTATTGGTGGGAAGATCAATTATCATTAAACTGCATATTGAAAGGAGAAAGAAATATGAAAAAGCCGATTTTTTTATTTTCTTTTTTATGCTTTACGGTATTTATCATTAGTAATCATACCTGTTTTGCCCAATCAAGTGAGCCTATTTATTTTGGTCAAGTTATGCCTTTTAGCGGATTTTTCCAGCCAATTGATGTTGATCGTTATAATGGAGTTGAATTGGGGATTATTGATTTAAACAAAAAAGGAGGGCTCCTTGGAAAGAAAGTTGAATTACTTCGCTACGACATGAAGTCAGAGCCACCATTAGGGGCAAATGGGGCCATTGAACTTATATCGAAAGGAGCGGTAGCTCTGCAAGTTGCAAGTGATTACGACATAGGCGGAGCTGCGGCAATGGTTGCGCAGAGCAAAGAGGTACTGGCATTTTCAGGAGCATGTGATCTGAAATTCGGCCCACCAGGAATCGGAAAATTCGCATTCTCTCTAGCGATTTCGACTGCTGGAGAATCCTCTCAACTTGCGGAGTGGGCCTATAAAGAGAAAGGATGGCGAAGTGTTTGTGTTCTTTTAGACAATACCTTAGAATTTACAAAAAATATATCTCATTATTTTAAGTTACGATGGCAAGATTTAGCGGGCGATAAGAGCATACTACTTGATGATAAATTTTTAAATAGCGATTCTTCAATCGCAACGCAAATAACGAGAATTAAATCCCTTCCAAATAAACCTGATTTTATATTTTTATCATCATACCCACCTGGGGGTGTAATGGCAGTGAGACAATTGCGAGCAGCTGGCATAGATATCCCAATCCTTTCTTGTGAGGGCATGGAAGGAACATACTGGCTCGAAGGTGTTCCAGATCTAAAAGATTTTTTTGTTGCCTCTTATGGTGCGAGTTATAATTTAGATGACTCAGACGCTGCACTAAACGAATATTATAAAAAGCACATAGAACATTTTGGAAAGCCTCAAACATCCTGGGGTATTGAGGGCTACTCTATAGTTGAAGCCTGGTCAAAAGCTGTATCGAAAGCGGGCACTACTGATAGTAAAGCAGTGGTACAGGAACTTGAAAAATTTAGAGATGAGCCATTGACTATTGGACCAACGACATTTACTGATAAACTACATGTAAGCATAAATAGACCTATGTCCTTGCTAGAGCTACGCGATGGAAATTATTATTTTGTTACCAAAATGAAAGCTGATAAAATTCCCGACTTGGATAGATAGGCTAAATGGTAGGCACATATTTTATGTGCCTACCATTATTTAATTATAATAATTAAATAAGGTGATTTTATTGTTACAAGCCAAAAAGATAACTATACGTTTTGGAGGGCTTACAGCATTATATGATGTGTCTATTTGTTTTAGTAACAGTGATATTTTTGGATTAATTGGGCCAAATGGAGCCGGAAAAACAACACTAATCAATGCCTTGACAGGTTTTCAAAAATTTGAGAGAGGCTCGACGTTTGTTGACAGTATAAATATTAGCAGATTAAAGCCTCATTTAATAGCTCGTATAGGAATTGCAAGAACTTTTCAAGGTGGGCGGTTATTCGGAAGATTGAGTGCCCTCGAAAATGCGGAATCGGGTGCAATCGGTATTGGTTTAAATCGGAAAAAAGCAAGAAAATGTGCAATGGAAATTTTAGGTTGGATGGGACTTCTAGGCAAGTCCGCTTTACCGGCCAACTCGCTTCCCTATGGAGATATACGCAAGATTGGAATTGCTCGTGCGCTTGCTTCAAACCCAAATTATTTACTTTTAGACGAACCTGGCGCGGGGTTGAATGATTTCGAATCAGCAAAATTGATGGAAATGATTCTAAAAATCCGTGACGATTTTAAATGTGGCATTTTATTGGTTGAACATAATATGCGCCTTGTCATGGGAGTTTGCGAAAGAGTACATGTTTTGAATGGCGGTCGATCTTTAGTAGAAGGTACCCCGGAGGAGATTCAATCTGAAGCTTCATTTAGACAAGCATATTTAGGAAATGGATAAATTTGTTAATTGTTAATAATATATTTGTAAATTATGGACCAGTCAATGCTCTGAGAGGCGTATCTATAGAAGTAAATTGCAATGAAACAATTGGTGTCGTTGGCCCTAATGGAGCTGGCAAATCAACTTTACTCAAAGCGATAATGGGGGGAGTTACTGTAAAAAGCGGAATAATCGAATTCAATAATAAGCATATAACAGGGAAGGCTTCAGAATCAATTGCGAGGATGGGTATTTCCTTGGTTCCAGAGGGTAGATGTATATTTAACACATTAAGCGTTGAAGAGAACTTGAAACTGGGTGCGGTTATAAGAAAATCAGGAAGGGAAGTAAAAGAAGATACTTATGAGATGCTTAATAGATTTCCAGTTCTAAAAAACCGATTTCTTTCAAGGGCGGGCAATCTATCAGGAGGAGAGCAGCAACAGTTAGCTATTGCGAGAGCTTTGATGGCTCGACCAAAACTCATTTTGCTTGATGAGCCGTCTCTGGGATTAGCTCCAATAATTGTTGATCAAGTTTATGAAACCTTAGCTCAGTTAAAGAAACAAAATTTGACAATCCTCCTTGTAGAACAAAATACAGCGCGGATTATTGAGAAAGCCGACAGAGCCTATATTCTTAGAACAGGTACAGTTGAATTAGAGGGAAGCCGAGAAAAATTGTTAAAAAATACTGGAATTGAAGACATCTATTTCGGCTTTAATAAAAATAATTCAACTGGAGAATTGTAAATGTCAATATTATTTCAATATATCTTGGATGCTATTAGTGTAGGAAGTCTCTATGCTTTAGCAGCACTTGGAATTGGACTAATTTTCGGTATTATGAGGCTAATCAATTTCGCACATGGAGAATTTATAATGGTGGGAGGATATTCACTTCTTATGCTCTCATCTTTATGGTCACCATTTATGATCATTGGATCATGTTTTATTGTTATAATTCTTGCTATTTTTGCTGAAAAATTTGCTTTTAAACCGATAAGGACAGCTGATCCAGCTACAATGCTTGTAACTTCAGTTGCTCTTAGCTTCTTTATACAAAATCTTTTCGTTATGATAGTCGGTGCGCGGCCCAAAGGAATCAATATATTCCCAAGATTAATGAAACATGTTTCTTTTGCAGAATATCGAATCCCTGGATTACATATTGTAACAATAGCTGTTACGTGTATTCTTTTAATAATTTTAGCATTTTTCCTGAAAAGAACAAACTTTGGAATTCAGATGAGAGCTGCTGCTGAGGATTTTGAGACAGCTAGGTATTTAGGTGTAAGAGCCAATTTGGTTATTTCTGTATCTTTTGCATTGAGTGGATTATTGGCTGCTATTGTAGCCATTCTTTCCGTTGCGCAGACCGGTACTTTAAGTCCACGCATGGGAGTTCAATTAGTAATTATTGCTTTTATTTCAACAATAATTGGTGGAATGGGTAGTTTGTCTGGAGCAGTTCTTGGAGGATTCTTTGTTGGCATTCTCATAGTTACTTTGCAAGTAGTTTTGCCAGAAGAAATACGAGCTTTTTGGAAAGCTTTTGTTTTTGGAATAATTATACTTGTTTTGCTAATGCGTCCACAAGGCTTATTTAGAATTGGGGCAAAAGAGGAACGTGTGTAAATGAGTTTTAGAAACTTTCGCAGTGGAACTCTTTATTTTTTTTGGCCGGCCATTTCATTAAGCGTAATTTTAATATTAATTTCGATAATTGGCATTTTATGTTCTGTTACTATGCAGAGATTTATTTCTGATGCTTTTATTAAAGTTATAATTGTTGTTGGACTATATATATTTATTGGGAATTCAGGTATAATAAGTTTTGGGCATGCAAGTTTTATGACTATAGCTGCATATATGTCAGCTTGGCTAACAATGCCTGTTGCTTTTAAAAAATTAATATTACCACTATTATGGCCATTTTTTTTGAATTTACAAATGAATCATTATATTGGGTTAATTATAGCTGCTATAATTGCTTCTATATTTGCATTTGTAGTTGGAATTCCATTAATGAGACTATCTGGGTTGGCTGCTAGCATAGCGACTTTCGCTTTGTTATCTATTGTTTACACTATTTATGGGAATTGGGATTCAAAAACATATGGTCAAGGAACTTTAGTAGGGTTAGATATATATGTTAATTTATCATTAACATTATTAATTGCAATTGGAGCAATAATATTTGCTTTTATTTATCAAGAATCTAGATGGGGTGTTGCATTAAGAGCTTCACGCGAAGATGAAGTTGCAGCGAAAGCCTGTGGAATTAGTATTGTTTCACAACGAATAATTGCCTTCGTTTTAAGCGCTTTTATTGTATCTATTGGTGGTGTTTTAAGGGGACATTTTTTAGGTACATTGTGGATTAATGATTATTATTTAGATCTTACATTTTTATCTATTGCTATGCTTGTTGTTGGAGGTATACATTCTCTTGCAGGTGCCGTATTGGGGCCTCTTATTATATCATCCTTGCTAGAACTTTTGAGGCTGCTGGAAGTCGGAATGACATTTGGCTCTTTTAGTTTTCGGGCGCCTTCCGGGCTAAGAGAAACAGGGGTAGCTTTTGTTATGCTACTAATTCTTATTTTTAGACCAAGCGGAATTATGGGAGGGAATGAGATCTCTTGGCCATTTAAAAGTCGTTCATAATGTTTAAAATCTAAGAAATGGAGATAAAGTAATTTTAATAAATGAGAATATGCAACCGGAGATCAGCTAAGTCTATTTTAATTATGTTCAACTAGCACAAGTCATTTTAAAATAGAGAGGTTTTGTTGCGATTTAAATTTTTATTTAATATTAAAAGAAGCTTAAATTATAATTTTAATATATTTTAGAATATACGGTCAAGCTAATCAATCGTTAAATATATTTACTAATACAGTTTATTGACGACAAAATCTGATTTCTTTTCTTTCAATACGCCTTCCATCTACAAACTCGTTGAGCTTTCTGGAGATCGAAAATCTCATGTCAAAGATAACCCCAAGTTCTGGGGGACTGGCGATGCAAGCGATTGCACGTGACATTTATCGACATAAGGCGCGGTTTTCGAATGGGCCCTGGCATGATCGTGTGGGTTTCACCGCTCATGGTGGGGCGTTATTTGGAATTTTACGATATAAATCGAAATTGAAGATGGAAAGCTGGGCATGATCTGGACAGATCACAAATAAACCGGAGTGTTGGAAATTTTTAGACTATTAAATAGCATCATAATATTTTAAAAAAAAATTTATGAAAGATTATATATAAAAAAATTTTCAATAAATTATGAAATGTCCCAAGCTACTGGAGGTGAAATCAAAGTGGCCAAAAGGGAGACAAACTCTAATCCAACAAACTCGGTAGCCACAACGCGATTTGTGGGAATATGATGATCAATGCCATGGCAATCAGATCGCACCCCAGGAAGGGTAAAACGGAGCGGTAAATATCTCCCATAGTGGTTGAAGGAGGGGCTACGCCCTTCATGACAAAGAGACCCAGGCCGAAGGGAGGGGTGACGTCCGCCATCTCCACATTGAGCAGCATGATTACAGAAAACCAAACCGGATCGAATCCCAATGCAGATATGACTGGCATGTAGAGAGGCAGGGTGATGAGCATCATGGCCACAACATCCATGAAGGTGCCCAGGATGAGCAGGATAACCTGCATAGTCAATATCACCAAAATGGGAGAAAGGGGTAGACCTAGTGTGAACTCTATAAGACCGCGGCTCGCTCCGCTGAAAGCCAAAATCTGGGCATAGGCCAGCGCTCCGGCAATAATAATGAAAATCATAACAGTAATGCGGAGAGTGTTAATGAGAGTGGTTTTGATTAATTTCCAATTCAACTTCCCATAGAGAAAGGCCAGGAAATAACAACCGATAGCGCCAAGGGCTGCGGCCTCAGAAGGGGTTGCAAAGCCGATGATCATCGCACCGATGACTAGAAAAAGGATCAAGCCGAGAGGAAGGATGTATTTGATAGTGGAATGGAGCCTCTCAGAAAGGGGGGGGACAAGAACATCATATTTGGGTGCGATCGAGGGTTGAAGCGCACATCGTGTGATAATGTAAGTGGTATATAAAGCAGCCATCAAAAATCCGGGCAAAATAATTGCGATTAAAATTTTTCCAACAGAAACTCTTGCGATGGCGCCCAGAAGAACGGCGAGTACGCTCGGAGGAACCATAATGGCTAGTCCGCCACTCCCGAGGATCGGCCCTAGGCTCATAGCTTTTTTGTAGCCCCTTCTTTCCATTTCTGGTGTGAGGGTGGATCCTAGCATAGCGACACTAGCCATACTCGCCCCGCTCAACGTCGAAAAAATCGTTCCGGCTCCTACAGCCAGAAGGCTCAGCCTCCCTGGAAGGCGTCCAAGCCATTTATCCAGGGCTTCGATCATGTTCGGAGCAATCCCGGAAAGATACATCACTTCGCCCATCAAAACGAATAAAGGAAGCGGCAATAAAACAAAACTACAAATTGATTCAAAAATGGTATGAATAATTTGCTCAAGCCCTACAATTCCACCCCAAAAGAAATAGACACCAACAAGATTCACGGCCATAAAACAAAAGGCAACAGGGAGACCCATCGCCATGATGAACATCAATCCTCCTACCAGAAAAAGTAGTGTCCACTGCCATTCCATAAATATGCACCCTTCCCGTGAAGTAGGTGTCAGGGATCTTGGAGGTTCCTGAAATGCCCATGTGATTTCAGAATGATCGCCATTCCTTGTAGTATTTTACAGTTCTGCGGATAAACTGAATAAAAAGCATCAAAAAACCTAACGGTATAACAATAAGGATGGGATAAATTGGGGGGGCCATTACAGTATGAAGGAAGTATCCCGTCTGAAAGTAGTCCCAAGTGACTTTAAACCCGAAGAAAGCGAGGATTAGGCAGATGATAGTTCCAATTAAAGAAGTCAGACTATTTAAGAAAGCTTGCTTCTTCGGGCTAAAAGTGGACAAGATTAAATCCATTTTTATGTGACTTTCATCCCGCAAGACCCAGGGGGCAGCCAGAAAAGTTAGCCAGAGGAGACTATACTCCGTAACCTCGAACATCCAGATTATTTCAATTTTGAATTCTCGCAAAATTACTGCAACTGAAATGGATACAGACAAATAAGCTATTAAGAAAGCGGCAACACCAGCCATTTTATTTAGCATTTGATCAAAAAAAAATGAAAAATGATCTCGCTTCCCCATATCGCTGTCCTAATAAAAAGTAAGGAAATATTTGATGTGCTGTTTTCAAGCAATTCACGGGGATGGCAAGGTGTGGGCCGAGGTCATGATCTTGCCATCCCCAAAGAGATAAGTCATTCGAAATAAAAACTCATTTTGTCATTAGTTCCCTCATTCTGGGAATGACGTCCGGGTGTTTCTCCAATTCACTGGCCCAAGCCGCGGAGTACGCGAGTTCCACATATGATTTTGCATCCTCCGGAGAAAAAGTCAGGGGTTCCATTCCGGCCTTGATCGCTTTTTCCTTCTCTTTGGCAACATGTTCAGCCCAAACGGCCATGTACTTGCCTTCCATCTCTATTTGAGACTCAGTGATGATAGCCTTTAAATGATCGGGGAGACTGTTCCATTTCTTCAAGTTCATGATTGTCAATACATCATGCATATAGAATGGATGATCGATCCAATATTTCGTTACTTCATGCCATCCCATTCCAGAAATGCCGGGGAACTGGAAGGTCCATCCATCGGCGGTACCCCGTTCCATGGCAGTGTAAACCTCTGAAAACTCAATTTCCAAAGGCACGCTCCCCAATTTCTTCAGAAAGGCATCTGTGATGCCATCGATGATCTTTAGTCCTTTCAATTCCTGCGGCGTCTGGATTCTTTTATTGAGAAAGACATAGAAGAACGGCTTCTCACAGGGGTTTCCTCTTCCAATATAGTGCAGGCCCCCTTTTTTGTGGAGTTCGTTTAAATACTCGTAGACTCCGCTTTTCCTCTCTTCAACTGCTGTGAGTTGTGAGTAGGCCACGGCCTTGATGCCGGGTACGATTCCTGCGTAGAAGGAACCCGGAAGCCAGGCGATATCGACGACCCCCCGCTTTACCGCAGCGCCTTGTTCAAATTCATTCAAAACCTCGCCACTCCCCATGTATTTGATTACGAGTTCACCTTTTGCTTTTTCATTGACGAGATCTTTGAACATCATGAAAGCATCTACTCCCTCGACGTACTCGGGTAGAAAGGTGACTGCCTTCAGTTCGATGGGATCAGCAGCAGCTTTAACAGAAAAAAATGAAATAAATAGAGTGATTGTCAAATAAACCAATCCAAAACAGAAAGATCTTCTTTTCCCTTTCATGTTCCCCTCCTTTAATGAATTAAAGCTCTTTTGACTCCTGTGGCCAGGAAAGTCTGCTCCAGAAAAGGCGAGTGGTTGCTTGCCTTTGTTAAATTCTTTTCTAAAGTCTTCCGTCTGGAATATCTGTTGGATCCAATGGCCGTAAACTCAAATAAGAATGATCATTTTTCCGTATAATTAGCATCGAGACATAAATAATAAATCCTATTGCCATAAAAATAATGAAGACTAACCAACCAATACCAGGAGTCCCATAAACAGTTCCCAATAAAATGATGAGTGCACAAATAATAGCTAATGTCGCCACCCATATGGGGACCGTAAAAGGCCGATTCCATTCAGGTCGTCTTTTTTTCAGGAGCAGGACTGCCAGCGGAACAGAAATGTAAATTAGACTTGCTGCAATTGCTGCCACAGTCATGATGGCCTCAAGCCACTTTTCACCTGAGGCGATCAAGATCACAGCAGACAATACAAACACGAACCATGTCGCGAAATCGGGCACATCGCGATCACTGACATGTCCCAGTTTTTTCGGCAACCAGCCGCTTCTCGCGACCGCAAAGGCCGTTCTGATCCCGGCAATCAGCAAGGCATTCAGGGTTGTGAGTGTTGCGAAAATTGCAGCAATACCTAGGGGATAGGCAAAACCAATTCCCCAATACTCTTTGATGATATTAAAGCTGACCAGATCTTGCTCAGTGATCCAACTGGTTGGCTTCATGCCGGAATTCCCCGATACAATGACAATATAAAAACACATGATAAGAATTATCGAACCAACCAATACCCAGGCATGTCTTTTCCTTGGATAATTGGCTTCCTCCACCATCTGGACAATGGCATCAAAACCCGTATACATGATCACAAGCATGCCGACTGCCACGAACCATCCTGAAACACCTTGGGAAAAAAAAGGCCGCCAGTTCTCAAGCGTCCAATGGGATGATGATAAAAAAATAATGGCAACGATTAAGCCAATAATCATTAAGCATACTGTCATTAACATTTCTATTTGAGCAGATATTTTAATAGAATATACATTAATTAATGTAAATATGAATGAAATAAATAATGAAATAATTAATGATATAATATATGTGAAATTAACTGAAAAAACAGATTTAAGTATCCAAACAACAGCCATAGACATAAAAGATACTGCGCAAACATAAAGAAGAATAGCCAACCAGCCAATCCACCAAGACAATCTTTCACCATACGCATGTTGAGCATAGTTATACTCACCACCAGCAAATGGAAGCATAGCCCCAAGCTCTCCATAGCAAAATGCAATAGGAATAAGCAATAGTCCTGTTGCGATTACAGCTAATAACAGTGATGGGCCTGTGAATGATACCCACCAGGACATTTGAACAAGCCATGGGCCAACAACAGCACCGGCAGCCATCGCAAACATAAGAAAGAAACCGATTTTGGGTGATAATATACGAGCGATTGAATTCGACATTTGGGTCTCCTTTTGACTATGTGTGATAGATTCATATTATAAATCAACACAGTATAGAGATACCATTATATAAAAAGCATTTATGATAAATATATAAAAAAGCAAATATATTTTATTTTCTTATAACATATTTTTGTTCAAATTGGATTCTCCATCAGCATATCAACTGATTGATTTAGGCCATTCGGATTCTTCCTTAAAATAAAGTTGCTAAAATCTCTTTCCTTCCTCTGGCGCTGTCTTGTTATTGCATTGAATGACGTTTAAAAATAATAAAATAAATTCATATACTATATCGCTCTTCAGTTTATGTATATTACTACTGGAAGCAAAATAGGGATTGATATACTGTATTTGCTTTATTTAATTCGTTCCACCTTTCTTAAAACAAAAACATAAAAAGTTTGGGCCATAAAATTAAAAAATTTGTGTCTTGATATGATGAGCGTCATATTGTATGAAAAAATTATGAAACGAGATGAACGCTTCTTTCTCCATCCAAAGAACGATTGGCAAAGGCGATATGAGGCTCTCGCGGCTTTCTATGTCAATCGATTCCCAGCCCAGGTCGTAGCCTAAAAATTCGGCTACTCCACCTCTTATGTAAATCCCCTTCGCCATCAGTTCGCACACGGAAAGATTGACTTCGACGAGCCCTGCCCTGAAGGCAAGGCAAAACGCCGAGCCATCGATGCCAAGGTGCGACAGAAGATCTGCCAGCCGGCGAGATCGCCCAACTCCTCTCCGAGCGAGGTGTAGGAATCTCCATTCGCACCGTGGAACGCGTTTTGGCCGAAGAAGGGTTTTTCAAACTCCCCAGGAGAACACAGCTCAAGATCGGACGAACCGTCAAAGGTGCCGAGGTCGCTACGGTCTCCGAAGCTATCCGGTTCTCCGAACTCGGCAAGAAGATCTATCCCTGCGATGGGGCCGGTGTCTTCCTCTCCGTCCCCTTCCTTGAACGGTTCAAGATCACGAATATCGTCCAAGATGCAGGCTTGCCGGCCACAGGCTTGCCGGCCAGCAAGGTCATCCCTGCCATTGGGTACTTCCTCTCCTTTCTCTGCCTCAAACTTATCGGTACCCAGCGCCATGCCCACGTCAATGACCACGCCTTTGATCATGGCTCGGGCTTGTTTGCCGAACTCCATGTGCTTCGATAGGTCATGGCCATGTCTACCTACTCCTGCTGTCTGGACCCGGCCCATCTCCTGCGATTGCAGCAGGCCTTCGTCCGGCAGGCCGCTCGGCTGGGGCTGTGTGGCGAGGATATCATCAACCTGGACTTCCATACGGTTCCCCGCTTTGGCGATGAATCGGCGCTCGAGAAGCATTGGGCCGGAGCCAGAAAAAAGGCTTTGAAGGGGGCGCTCACCCTGTTTATCCAGGATGCCCTCTCTAAGCTGATTCTCTAAACTACTGCCGACATCCAACGGGAAGAAACCGATGAGCAGGTCATGAGCTTCCTCTTCTTCAGGAATAAGATCCGCAAGGAGCTTAAGCCGACCTTTGTCTTCGATTCCAAGTTCACCAACTATGCCAAGCCCTCTCAGCTGAACCAGCAAGGGAGGCGGTTCATCACGCTTCTGCGGGGGTGAAAGAACATGGTGAATCAGATCAATGGGATCGAAAATTGGAAAAAAATTCATATCCCCCACGCAAAATGGAAATACCCCAATTCCCTGATTCATGAATCCCATATCTCCATGAAAAACTATGAAGGAGAACTGACGCACGTTATCATGAAAAGAAACGGTCATGAAATACCTGCTTTTATCATCTCCAATGACTTCGAAGCTCCCGTGGAACTTTTTGTGGGAAATTATTCCAGACGCTGGCGCGTGGAGAATGTCATCTCGAAAGCGGTCAAGTTTTTTAAACTGAACGTTTTTTCTTCATCGATTCTGGTCAAAGTTTACTTTGATGTTGTCATGAAAATGATTGCGGATACCCCTTTACAATATGCTTGCCCATAAGCTAAGAGGTTTCGAAGAATGTGATGCCGCCGAGATCCACAGACATTTTGTTAAGGACAAAGGGAAAATAAGAATCTGGGACGAAAGGACCACCGTCACGTACTCGAAAAAGGCTCACAATCCCCGCTTGAGAGGGGTGCCTTGGCATCGACTGCCGAAGACTGGGTCCTGGCATGATGGTGATGATCTTGAGCCCCTTTTCAGATGATTTTCTAGCCTTTAATCATTATATGATTGTGACGGTTAAAACTGAGCGAAAATCGGTAATTAATGAATTTTTTCAATTATAGGCTTAAGTATAGCAATAGATCTATCTATCTCCTGTTGAGTAATGATTAAGGGTGGGCCGAACATGACTCTATCGGTCATTTGATATCCAAGACCCGCAATGCGCAAATTTAAACCATTTTTAAGTGTATCTTCCCTCAATTTATCCACAACCTTCATGGAAGGATCGAACATCTCCTTAGTATCTTTATCTGCCACAATTTCCATGCCTGCCATGAGTCCCAACCCACTAATTTCACCTACACAAGGTATTGAGGCGAATTCCTCTTCCAGCCGTTTCAAGAGATATTCTCCGGCTGACGCTGCTCTCTCGGCGATATGATCTCTTTCGTAGATTTCCATCGCCTTCAGGGTAAGGGCAAGACCAACGGGATGACCGTCATAGGTAAAACCCGTAAATTCCTCGCCCTTAATTGTTTCATGAATCTCTTGGGTAAAAGCTACCGCGCCCACTGGGAAATAAGAGCTACTAATACCTTTTGCCATCGTCATAATATCAGGTTCAATTCCCCAATGCTCTGTAGCAAACATTTTACCTGTTCTGCAAAAACCTGTTTTTACCTCATCAGCAATCAATAAGACATTGTATGCAGAGCATATTTCCCTGACCATAGGCCAGTATTCTGGAGGAGGAGGAATCATACCCCCGGCTCCGATAACAGGCTCAGCAATAAATGCAGCCACTGTATCGGCGCCTTCATTCGCGATAGCATCACCCAGGTATTGCGCACACTGGATCCCACACTCTGGATATTTCTTTCCAAACATACAACGATAACAATAGTAAGGTGGGATGTGAAGAAATCCTGGTGCGGGAGGATTAAGCCCCGCAAGCATGTGCCCCTTGCCTATTCCACTCGCTCCTCCGGTACAGGAGGCGGACCCGTGGTAGGAGCCGTAAAGGCTGATGATCTTATACTTGCCTAGACATTGGCGTGCCCAGTATGTCCTTGCCAGCTTGAAAGCGGTTTCGTTGCTTTCAGAACCGCCGCTGTTGAAGAAAAAGGCATCAAGGCCCTCAGGTGTCAGTTCAGCGAGTTTCATGCCGCATTTCATAAAAGGAACGTGCGAAAAGCCAAAAAAGGTTGTTGAGTAGGGAAGTTTTTCCATCTGTTCGGAGGCAGCAGCAACCAACTCGGTTTGGCCATATCCCAGGCTCACACAGTCAAGCTGAGAGCAGAGATCGAAATACTCGTTCCCTTCTGCGTCCTCAACCATCACGCCCTTTCCTTTAACAAAAACCACACCGATGTTTTGCCCCACGGGGCAGTCTGTGTGTACTAAATGTTCCTTGTCCCAAAGAATCATTTCCTCTAATGCAGCCATTCAAATTCCTCCTTGCGCAGGATACTGCTGTTTTAGCAAATGGGCACCCCTCGCATTTGCAAGTCCTCAATGATCCATTCGAGATCCAATGCATGGAGCTTGGCCGCACTGGGAATCCCTGTCTCAAGATTCCAATCAGAGATCTTGTAAAACTCGTCGATCATTGGCAATAGATCCACGACTTGGTCTTTTGTGGGACCATGGGGCACTGATTCCTTTAGAAGTCTCTCAGGAAGTGTATCGTCTTTTCGTCTAACTCCTTCCCTTACATTAAAGGCCCTTTCAACACAGCTCGCTCTCTCGCCGATTTGCTGGAGATCTTGGCTGTTAAGTTGCAGGCCGGTGCATGCGAATATAGCGTCTGAGATCACTGTATCACTTAGAAAAGCCCCCACAAAATAGCAAATAGATGCCGAGTCGCAAGCAGCGACGAACTTGTTGCGAATGGAAAAAGCCAGAGATGCCTTTCCTTTCTCCTCAAAACGGTCTATGCTCGGGTCCATCAACTCATCGATAACTGTATATCCGCCCGCGTGATGGCAACCACCGCGTGGCCCACAGGCATACACCAAGGACATGCCTTTTGCACCGCGTGGGTCGTAGCCTCCCATTTCCATCCCTTTGACATGCATGGCAAACCGTTCAGAGCCGTGTCCAATTCGTCGAGACATCTCCTTCACTCCAGCACTCAGGGTTTCGCCAAAGCCGGTTCTGTTAGCGATTTCGCGGATCAGGCGTATCGCAATCTCCTCTGAACCGAACCGCAGCTCGAGGCCGCGGGTGTCTTCTTTTGAGAGAAGTCCCTTTTCAAAGCATTCCATGCCGAAAGCGATGGATACACCTGTAGATATGGTGTCCAGACCATAATCATCGCACAAAGCATCCGCCTGAATGACGAAGTCCGGATTGAAAATTCCGCAACAGGCCCCAAGGGCATAGATGGTTTCATATTCAGGCCCTTCTGAGAGGGCTCCTTTCCATTTTCCACGCCGCACAATGTTCATCTTTGAGCACCGCACTGGACATCCAGGGGCACATGGGAGATCCTTTAAATGAAAGCCTTCTCGAATCACCTCTGAAAACAGCCCAGAGGCTTCCGTGGCATACGCTTCCTGCCAGTTTTTGATAGGTAAAATCCCTGACTCACTAGTCAGATCAACAGTCGCTGTTGTGCCATATTTTGGATATGCTTCTGATGTCACAGGGTTCTTTTTCAATTCATCGATAGCCTTTTTAACCGAATCTTTAAATTTATCTGGATACTTGATTTTTGTTTTATGCTCACCCTGAACCACAATAGCTTTCAGATTCTTGGACCCCATGACAGCACCGGCTCCTCCTCGACCAAATGCCCTTCGGCCATCAATAATGCTTGCATAGGGTACTAAGTTTTCACCAGCCGGGCCTATACAGGCAATATGAACCTTGTCAGTCTTAAGCTCCCTCCGTATTGCTTCTTGTGCGTCGGAAACCAACATCCCATGAAGGGTTGAAGCATCCCTGAGCTCAGCCTCTCCGTTGCAAATATACAGGTACTTGGGATCGGAAGCCTTTCCCTCGATCACGAGTGCATCAAAGCCTGTTCGCTTCAACTCCGGTCCGAAGTTTCCTCCTGAAACCGTCGTCAGAATGATGCCGGTAAGTGGGGACTTGGTTGTGAGAAAGGCCTTTGCACTTCCGGGAAAGTTTGTTCCGGTGAGAGGTCCTGTGCTGAAAATCAAAGGATTCCTTTGATCTAAGGCATCGACTCCTGCCGTTGACCTGCGATAGAGAAGATAAGAGCCTAGGGAACGCCCACCCAAATAGCAACGAAATAAATTGGAATCGATATTCATATTTTCTGTTTCATCATTGTTCAAGTTAATTATCAAGATAGTTCGATTCCATTTTTTCATTTTATCATAGTTTTCCATAATATTTCCTCTAGATAAATACACATATCATATTCTATTAAAAAATTTGAAATAATTAAAATATATTTTTTTTTGTAACAAGTTTTGACAAAATAATATTTTATTATTGATACTTCAAAATATGAAATAAAAAAATGTAATATCGTATAATTTTAAAAGGCCTTTTTATAGATTTTAAGAATTTCAATGGACGATGCTTCTCTAGGATTTGTCCATATCTCAGGAGATTTGATAGCATTTTCAACCATGTAATTAATGTTTTGATCAGTTACACCTGCATCGCTCAGTTTTTCAGGTATTCCGAGATCATTGCCTATCATTTTAACACTTTCAATAGCGATTTGGGCAGCCTGCCTTTTGGAAAGTATATCTGTATTGTTTCCTAAAGCCCAAGCTAGATCAATCATTTTGTCTTCAACTGCTGGTAGATTGAACTCCATAACGTATGGAAGTAAAATAGCGTTAGCTAAGCCGTGAGATAATCCATGAAAAGTGGTGACTTGTTGAGACATAGCATGAACAAGGCCCAATATATTATGAGCCACAGCAAGTCCAGCCATGCTAGAAGCAATGAGCATTTTTTCTCGAGCTTCTATGTCCTCTGGGTAAAAATATGCATTTCTAATGTTTTTATTTATCAATCGAATACCATACAAAGCTTGGGCACAAGCAGGGGGAAAATTTACACTTGATAAATAAGCTTCTATACAATGACAAAGAGCGTCCATGCCGGTATCAGCTGTTATTTTTTTTGGCATTGTTACTGTTAGATATGGATCTAATATAGCAACATCAGGTATAATGTGTGGACTTACAATCGCCATTTTCCATCGACGTTGCGTGTCTGTTATTACTGTTGCCAAAGAAACTTCGCTAGAGGTTCCGGCAGTTGTAGGAATAGCAATAACTGGAAGTAAAATAGGCTTTATTCTTTCAATACCACCAGACGACATTTCATAATCCTGAATGACACCACCATGAGTATAAACAATATTAACAGCTTTACAAAAATCAATAACACTGCCACCACCAACAGCAATTAGCAGTTCAGGCTGATATGCATTTATTCCAGCGACTCCATGAACAATATCTTCATCAGATGGATTCTGCCTTACATCATTGTAAACTTCAAATTTATAATTGTGATTTTTCAAATTGCTAAAAATATCTTTACAAAACGGCAACTGTTCAATCACTTTATCAGTAAATATTAATAATTTATTTACATTGAAATATTCGATTTCTTTTGACAATTTTTCAGCAGATTTTTTGCCGAAAACAATCTTATTTGGCCAAGAGTCAAAGATATTCATTATATAATTCTCCTTTCTAATTATTGCTTCTAAGCAATTCAGAAGAAGCTGTAATAATCAGTACTAAACCTAATACCACTTGTTGAAAGTATAAATTAATGTTTGCCAAATTCATTCCACGCTGCAAAAATATAATGACAAAAACTCCAAATAATGTAATTATAAGATTTCCTCGGCCCCCTAGCAGTGAATTGCCTCCCAAGACAACTGCGGCCATAGCATATAATTCGAGATACGTATTTGAAGTTGGTTGCCCTGAACACAAACGAGCAGTAACAATAAGTCCTGCTACGGATGCTGTAAAACCAGAGATACAAAATGTTATAATTGTAATAAGTTTTATATTTAATCCAGCCAATTCGCATGCTTTTTTATTACTACCAATAGCATATATTTGAATTCCAAGTTTTGTATAAGTAAGCAGTATATGTGCCAATATAAAAATAATTATAAATAATAAAACCAAGTTAGGAATACCAAAATATGAACTATTTGCAAGTTTATTTATTAAAATGGGCAATCCAACAATAGGACGCCCATCGGTCACTGCGAGCGCAGTTGCGCGCGCAATGACCAGCATTCCTAGGGTTACGATAAATGGAGACATTCTTGCGAATGCTACCAAAAAACCATTAATCAAACCTGCACATATTCCGACTGCCAATCCTCCGAATATGCCAAGTAAAATTGACTCTGTAGCTATCATAATGAGACTAGCAAACATACTACTAAGTGCAGCTACTGAGCCTATTGATAAATCGAATCCCCCAGCAATAACCACAAATGTCATTCCAATGCTTGCTATACCCAAAACAGTAGACTGAATAATACTAATAAATATATTATTGATAGTGAGCAATCGTGGATCGTGGATAGCTAAAATAATTACTCCAGACAATACGATTATCTGAATAACATATTTCTTTATAAATGTAATCATCATGTGATTAAAATATTTAATAGTAATCATTTTACTTGTTGATTACTCCTGCAGCTCTTGATAATATTTTTTCTTCAGAACATTCTGATCTTAATAAATCAACAACCAGACATCCATGCCTCAGTATCATTACTCTATCACTCAAAAGGCACAACTCCTTAAGCTCTGTCGAATAAAACAAAATAGCTCCGCCGGTCTCAGCAAATTTCTTTAATAGAGCATGTACTTCAATTTTTGCGCCGACATCAATACCATGGGTCGGCTCCTGAAGTAGCATGAATTCTGTGCCTTTGGCAAACCATCTTGCGAGTAGCACCTTCTGCTGATTACCACCACTCAAATGAACAATATTTGTATCTACTGAAGGTGTACGTATACGAAATTTATCTATGTAAATGCTTGCAAGATTATTAACTTTTTTCCGATTTATGATGCCAAAATTACATATTTTATCAAGATTTGCTATAGCAATATTCCATTTTACGGAAAAATCTGGAATAATACCTTCATATTTTCTATCTTCAGGTACAATGCCAATTCCGAATTTCACTGCTGCCTGGGGAGAGTGTATATGAATAGGTTTGCCATCGAGTTGAATCGATTCGATTTCACAAGAATCAGCACATACTAAAGCTCTTACTATTTTTGAGGCGTACGAGCTTAATAAACCTGTTACAGAAACAATTTCCCCTTTTCTTACAATAAATGAAAATGGAACACTTTTTGATGACAACTTTAAATTATTTATTTTAACTTTTATTTTATTGTAATTACAACGCATTGGCTGCGTAAAATTGCTTTCTGTAGTTTTTCCAGTAATCATATTAACTAAGTGGCTTTCATTTATATGAGCTTTTTCAACGCAGTCAACCTTAAAGCCATCTCTTAAAATAGTAATTCTATCTGATATTTTCATTATCTCGTCAAGTTTGTGTGACACAAACAAAGTTGGAACATTTTTATTTCTCAATATTTCCAACTGGCTAATCAATATATTTGCTTCTTTATGTTCTAATAAGGCAGTCACCTCATCCATTATAAACAATTTTGCATTGACTGATAAGGCTTTAGCAATCTCGATCAATCTTTTTTCAGGAGCTGTTAAATTTCGAATCAATATATGTGGTTCTATTTGGATATCTAGCGCAGACAGAAGACCAATAGCATTATTGTGTAATTTATGCCTATCGATAACTGGAATTAAACCGATGAATTTTTTATGTGGCAGGTCATGCATAAATATATTTTCGGCAACACTTAAATCTGGCATTAAATGTATATCTTGATGAATAAAAGCAATACCTTTTCGTTGTGCGTCTAACGGTGATGTTGGTTGATACTTTTCGCCGTTAAAAATAATAGAGCCATCATCTGGAATCTCTAACCCTGTCAATATTTTAATTAATGTGCTTTTACCAGCGCCATTTTCACCAACTAAACCATGTATTTCATTTTTATATATGTTTAATGATACGTTATTTAATGCATTTATAGATACATATGATTTTGATATATTTTTAATATCTAAAAAATTATTCTCAAAAAAATCCATATTTAATTAAATAACCCTCTCAAAAATTTTTAGATACGATCAAATTTGCTCCAGCAGCTAATATAAAAACGAGCCCTATAGATATTTGCTGGATATAATAGTTCACACTGAATAGATTAAGACCATTTTGTAGAAGGGCTATCAAAAAAACACCAATCACAGTTCGTAAAATACCACCTCTGCCCCCACCGATCCTTGTTCCGCCTAATACGACAGCTGCAATAGAAAATAGCTCTAAAAAGCTTCCAGATTGTGGCAATCCGGAGTTGAATCTGAAAGTCAGCACCAGTCCCGCCACGCCAGCTGATAAACTGCAAAAAATATAGGAAGTTAAAACAACAAGCTTGACTTGGACACTTGAAACATATGCTGCATCACTGTTACTCCCGACTGCATATATTTTTATGCCGTAGCCTGTCATATGAATTATATAATATCCAAGTAAACAAATAATTAATGTTATTAACCATAAATTTGGTATACCTAAAGTAATATTTTGTCCAAAATCCATAAATTGAGTTGGTATTTTTACATTGCGAGCATTTGTAATAGTATTTGATAAACCTCTAGCAATTAACATAGAAGCTAATGTAGCGATAAAAGGATTGATTCTAAGTATTACAATTGATATTCCATTTAATAATCCTATAATGAAAGCAATTAGTAATCCCATTACTACACCAGTTAGAAAACCATAATGAGACATGGTCATTGCGCTTATTGAACTAACTAGCGCCATCAAAGAACCAACACTAAGATCAAGACCTCCTGCAATAATAACAAATGTCATCCCGATGGATATTATCAAAAGAAATATGGATTGTTGAACAAGTCCGACTAAATTTTGAATTGTTAAAAACCTTGGATGAATTATCATTAATAGTATAAACATGGCAACAAGAGCACCTAAGACATAAAATGCATCTCGGTTAGATTTTATCTTATATTTTGTAAAAGCGTTCATAACTATGAATTTAATTGGCATTGAAAAATTTCAAATTAAAAACGAGTTAGGCATCGATTTTAGCATTTTCTCACTTGATCGCTGACATGCGCAAAGAAATTATGAACTCTCCCTTTATCGCTTCCATGGGTTCTCCTCAGGTAATGCTTGAGTAAACATACTTAAGGGGTGGAAAAGATCCAAGTTGAGTGCTGCGGCTAACCTTTCGTACCACAGGCCTCTTTGCATGCAAATATGTTGGGGTTGCTTTTCATGCTTATCCGGAATACCACCGCCGTAGTTCTTCAGTGTACTGAAGCGAGTTTCGGGTATCCCGCGTGAAATCCTTTAAGTCATCTGAACTTCAAGGATTCATTCTCTTAGCGCAAGGAAGTAGAATCCCTTAATCGTAAAATTTAATGTCTACCTCCGGAATGGGAAAAAACTTCTTGAACTTTATTCTAAGCCAATAGTTGGATTGCGATGTAAAGAACTAATTTAAAAACAAGCACACTTATATAATATGAAATTAGATCATTAATCACCAAATAATGAAAGCCAACTCTTTTCACTGACGTGGGAGCGGGCGTGTTGGTGATTTGACCAGAAAGATTCGTAAAAGTATAAACGTTATCACTCTAAGTCACTGGCTTTTATTAATTTAGCATTTGCTGGCGTAATCGCTAATACCTCTATGGGGACTAAAGGTGGGTGCTTTACGCCTTCTAAATGCTCTACTACAGTTTTTAGACCCAATGCACCCCAACTTTTCGGCCTCAAAGCGATCGTATAATGCATTTCTCCATTTTTTATCGCGTCTACGGCGGTATCTCTACCATCGAAACCTGTAAGAATAATTTTTCCTGCCAATCCTCTTTCTCTAAGAACTGGCAGCACCCCCAAAGCGATCTCATCCTCACTCGTATAAATAGCCTCCACGTTCGGATGAGCAGACAAAAAATCACTAGCCACGCGTGCAGCGTCTTCTTGCGTCACTCGAGTATAGGTTTCTGCAACAATATTAACATCAGGAAATTTTGAGACAACTTCTTTCAGTCCATCCTCCATTTGCATTGTATGGTATGCACCGGCTAAGCCTTTGATTAGTATTATGTCACCTTTACCATTGATTTGATCCATTATCCATTTAGCTATTTGAATACCATATACACGCCAATCTGCGCCAATAAATCCATCTTGATATTTTGGGTCAACGGCGCGAGCGATACTAAAAATGGGTATATTTGCATTCTTGGCTTGAACATAAGCAGGAACCGCTCCCTCTGTATCAACTGGTGATACAAGAAGAGCATCAACTTCTAGTGCGATTAAATCCTGTATGCCATTGAGTTGTGCCATTACATCATTCTCTGTTTGTACATAGTTAAGTTTCACATTCAACTTTTTCGCCATTTCATCAACACCTTCTTTCATCATTACATAAAATGGGTGTGTGGAACTGGCAAAGGAAACACCGATTGTATAGGATTTAGCTTTCTCTGCTAAGGCATCACGACTATCACAGAAAAATACCATGCAAAACAGACAAATCGCCACCGAGCCCAAAATAACTATTAAACGCTTCATTTTTATCTCCTTTCGTGGTTAGGTTAAAAAAGTTTTTTTTTCGTAAAAAATTCTGATATATTTTTTAAATGTTCCAATTGATAGTCTCTCATATTTTGTAATGATGAATTATCTATGAATTGTAAATACGGATCGCTACACGTCTTATCAAAGTCTCCAATTGCCTCAATGGTTGCAAGTGCACAATATGGAGCATAAGAAGTATTATAACCACCTTCTTGTATTATTAGAACTTTTCCTTCTGAATATATGCTCGCCATTTCATTTATTTTATTGCCAATCATTCGAAAGCCAGATGAAGTTAAGGCCATTCTTGCCATCGGATCATAGAAAGAAGCATCTTGGCCGGCTGCGACGATAATCAAGTCAGGTGAAAAGCGTTTTGCAACAGGTTCGATAATTTTTTCCCAAGCATAAAGATATCCTTCATTTCCTATTGCTGCAGGAAGAGGAATATTGATGTTATATCCTTCTCCGTCGCCTGTACCTAATTCATCAATATTTCCTGAACCGGGAGGATAAAGGTCTTCCTGATGCATAGAAATAGTAAATACGGAAGAGGTATTATAGAATGCTTCTTGTGTTCCATTACCATGGTGCGCATCAAAATCTATGATCATTACACGTTTGAATTTAGAAGAATTTATGGCATAAGCCGCCCCAATGGCTGAATTGTTAAAAATGCAAAAACCATAACCTTGCTCAGGTAAAGCATGGTGTCCCGGTGGCCGAATCAAACAATAACCTTTATCAATTTCATTATCAATAATAGCATTAACTGCTTCTAGTACAGCTCCCGCTGCGTATTTTGCAACGTCTAAGGACGTATGATTCATCGGAGTTCCGCCATCACCAGCGTCTCCATAACCACGAAGTGAAATTTTCTCTAACTCGAGCAAATATTTTTCTGAATGGATTAATTTTATTTGATCATCTGATGCTTTTTCAAAACTATATTTAATCATTCTATTGGCTATCCCTGAAGTTTGAAGTATTCTATATATTTGTTGAATCCGCCACTTATTTTCAATAAAAGTTTCAGGGTATATATTTTTTTCTTCAATAAAATACATGTTTCCATTTTTTATATCGTGGCTCAAAAAAATATCATCATAAAATAGACCAAAATCACCTTTCATTTTAATCTCCATAATTTAAAACATTCAATAAATATGAATATGATCATTATATTCATAAATGAATACAAGCCGATTCATTAAAAAAGTGATAATCCAAAATTCAACATTATCCAATTAAAAGTAATCTAAAACCTAAGAATCGCAAATTATAATGAAAGTTTAATGATAATGATCATTGGAAAAAAATGGAACATTCCTCAAAACTAATTGCTATCAATTAGCTATCACTTGTCGATTAGAATAATGTCTCCTAATTATCTTTGGTACGTTCCCACGCCCGGAAAAGAACACTCCTGACCAAATTGGAGGCCACGCGTTTTCTATAGGATTCTGTTGACCGTATGTCGGTGATTGGCCGAATACTCGTCGCTGCAACCTCAACCACTTCCTCAAGCAACTCGCGTGTCCATATCTTACCCTGAAGCAAGGCTTCAGCTTGTTCAAGTCTCATAGGGATGGGGGCCACCGATCCAAGGGCGATTCGACAGGAGGTGCAGGTGTCCCCCTCTCGGGTCACAAAAGCTGCCGCATTGACTTTAGCAATCCCGGCGCCAACACCTGCGACCTTTTCAAAGGCACAGCCTGAATGTTCTGGAAGTGGAGGGATTACAATTTTGAACATGATCTCGTCTGGTCTAGCCAAGGTTCGACCAGGACCTTCAAAAAATTTGCACAAAGGAAGGATTCGTTCGCCATCCGGGCCCATAAGGCACACAGTCGCACCCAAAGCCAGAAGAGAAGGAGCAGAGTCGGCAGCAGGTGATGCATTGCAGAGGTTTCCACCGATTGTGGCAAGGTTTCGTATCGACACGGTCGCCAGGGAACGAAGGGCTTCGAAGAGCCCCAACCATTCCTCGTGCTCGGAGCAGATTTGGATCAGATCGCGAAAAACCACGGCTGAGCCGATCTGCAGCCCACTATTGAAGGAGATCTCTTGTAACTCCGGAATATCTCGAATACTGACAAGGACTCTCGGGTGAAGCGTTTCCTGCTTCATCTGCACGAGCAAGTCCGTGCCTCCGGCGATTGGCTTCCCATCAATAGCATGACGGCTTAACAGATCGACTGCTTTTTCGACGGTGGTGGGGGCATAGTACTCAAACCGGTTTATCAATATCCTTGAATTCATAATCAATCATTCCTATTTGTGTGCCTTCTCTTCCAGTCGCGCTGCTAATTGCTCAGGCGTGATCGGCAATGTATTGCAGCGAATGCCCGTTGCGTCATAGACAGCATTGGCCACGGCCGCCGCTGTCGGGTTCAAGGTCAACTCCCCTGCACCCTTTGCCCCGAAAGGTCCCTCAGGATCATCTGTTTCCACCAAGATGACCTTAAGCTTGCCGTCTTTAGGCAAGGTTTGAATCCCCGGCATGGAATAGTCTGTGAAATTTGCATTGAGGACAAAGCCATCTTGGTAGTGGTACCCTTCCGAGAGTGCATAGCCGATTCCCTGGGCCACCGCACCTTCAATCTGTCCTTCTACAGCTAGGGGGTTGATGGCTTTTCCTACGTCCTGCGCTACAACGAATTGTTGCACGCTTACAAGACCGGTGGATCGGTCAACCTCAACTTCTGCTACCTGAGTGGTGAAGGTGTAGGCCGCGGAAATATTCGAATATCCCGTCTGAAAATTCAGGGGCTCAGAGGGAGGATCGTAATGGTATTCACAGGAGATGAAATCACAGACCTTTTCCGCAGACTGTTTCACAGCCTCGCCAATTGTAATTCTCTTCTCAGGATTGCCGGTCACCGCAATCGCTCCGCTTTCTATGAAAAGGTCCTTCTCTGTCTCTCCCAAAACAGCTGCTGCAGATTTCAGAAGGGAAGCCTTCGCCTTTGCGGCCGCCTTTTTCGCAGCATTTCCGTGAATAAATAGTACCCTGGAGGCGAAGCTGCCCGAATCCGTTGGTGTCGTTTCAGTGTCCATGCTGATCACCCGGACCCGATCGAGGTCGATGCCAATCTCCTCGGCCACGATCTGGGCCGCTGTCGTGTTTGACCAGGTTCCCATGTCCGTGTTTCCCTTGTAGAGGGTCACCTGACCATCCTCAAAGACCTTGACGATCGCGCCCGAGTAATCCCCGTCCGCAAAAATTTTCGCGCCGCACAAATGGATACCGCAAGCCATACCGATTCCTCGAAGGGTATCCTGATCGCTATTCCCTTTGGCACGGGCTTTTTTTTTCTCTGCCCACCCGCTCGTCTCTGCTGCCTTCCGGATGCAGTCTGAAAACCCGCAACTGGTGATCCTCCAACCATTGGTAGTCGTTTCATTGGGCTGATTGGCGTTCTTTAGACGCAAGGCCATTCCGTCCATACCAAGATTTTCGGCCAATCTGTCGATTTGGGATTCAATGGCAAATGTCACCTGAGGGGCTCCAAAGCCTCGAAAGGGGCCTGCAAAATGTTTGTTGGTGTAAACTAAATATCCATCGTATTTCACATTTGGCACGCGATACAACGCACATGACACACCCGCAGCATACCCCAGAACCGCAGGACCGTAGTGTGCATAGGCTCCCTTGTCCGCGATCACTTTCATTTTACGAGCGGTGAGCGTCCCGTCATTCGTCACTCCCTGTTTGATCCATATCTTGAACGGCATGCGGATTCGAGTTGCCGTGAATTCTTCTTCTCTGCTGTAAGCAATCTTTACCGGCCGCCCTGTCTTCAAAGCGAGCATAGCGGTGATGGCCTCATCCTCACAGACCTTCGATCGGGAACCGAATCCCCCTCCTACATGGATTTCCATGACCCGAACGTTGGTGAGGGGCAGACCCAATACATGGGAAACTTCTTTTCGGACATAATGTGGGGACTGAGTAGATGTCCAGATTTTCAAGACACCTTGTTCGTCCATCATCGCCACACTGCAGCGGGGTTCCAGGTTGCAATGTGAAACGGCCTGGGTTTCAAAAACATCCTCAAGGACCAGATCTGACTCTTCCAAGGCCCTTTCCGCGTTTCCAAAATCCCTCTTGATGTGAATCAGGGCATTGTTTTTCCCATCATGGACCTGAGGAGCATCCTCGCCAAGTGCCTCCTCAGGATCGAAGACCGCCGGTAAAACTTCATACTTGACCCGAATGAGCCTTAGGGCAGTCTCGGCAATGTCCTCGCGTAGGGCTGCCACAGCTGCGACCTCATCCCCCACGTACCGCACCTTTGAATCCTGCAGGGGAAGCTTGTCCTGAAAGGGTCCACCGACATGGACAAAGGGAATCCGGGGGGTATCCCCGGCCGTTATCACTGCTTTCACGCCGGGAAGGGACTCCGCCTCCGAGGTATCTATCTCAAGGATCCGGGCATGCGCGTGAGGGCTTCGGAGAATTCGGCAATACAACATTTTCGGGAACCAGAGGTCATCACAGAAAGCTGCATTTCCCTTCACTTTAGACTCTGCGTTCAGCTGAGGGAAAGGTCTTCCTATAACAGCGTTGGGGTTCATATTTATTCTCCTTTACCCGCGTGTGATAGGGACATCACTGCCTCCACTATCTTTGCGTACCCTGTACAGCGGCAGAGGTTTGACTCAAGGGCCTCCCGGACCTCGGTTTCGTCGGGGTGGGGGTTACGATTTAGGAGGGCCTTGGAAGACAGGACCATGCCAGGCGTGCAGAAGCCGCATTGCATAGCCCCGTGAGCGATAAAGGCTTCCTGGATGGGATGTGGCCCCTGTTCGCGCCACAAGCCTTCGATGGTCGTAATCTCCTTGCCTTCCGCTGCAACAGCCAGGATGAGACAAGAATTGACAGGCTCACCGTCCATGAGCACGATGCAGGACCCACATCGCCCGAGACCACAACCGTACTTAGCCCCAGTAAGGCCGAGTTGGTTTCTGAGGACGTTAAGAAGAAGGTCTTCAGGTGCAACGAGGACTTCAAGTGCATCTCCATTTACTTTCATTTCGATGAGTTGCTTCGTCATAGAGGTGTTCCCTTATCTTGAAAGAAGATGGGGTAGATATCAGGGAAAGGTTTCCCGTGGTTTGTTTCAAACGGACATTACGCCTTTTTTAAGAACAGCTTGGAGGGATCCTTGCGGGCCTCTTCCACGAATCGGTCTGATCTCTTCTTACTGGGATCGTACATATTGTAATGGGTAAAATCGTTTATGGCTCTCCTGGAGCGAGGTTCGGGAGTCTCGGCCGGAAAACCCACTACCAGGATGCAGATGACCTTGATGGGATCCGGTACCCTGAGCAGCTTGCCGATTGCTGAGGGGTAAATATCAGTGAACAAGGCCGCGCCTAGACCCAGGCAGTGTGCGGCCAGCCACATATTCTGCACGGCCAGGCTTACACTGCCCCAGAAAACGAATTCCTCGATCTGCGAATCCACTCCATCCATGATGGAAACCCGCGTGAATCGAGGATCCCCGCAGACGACAATGTTCAGTGGGGCCTGAAGTACGTACTCGGCTCGAAACGATTGCAAAAAGGGGAAGTCTCGAAGAGTTTTGATTTTTTCAATCACCTTGAGTACATTGTCGTAGATCCCCTGCCTGATGACATCATCGGTCACCAAAATAAAGTCCCACGGCTGCGAGTTCGCGCTTGAAGGCGCCCAGCGGCCAGCCTCCAGTATGCGATCCACATGCTCCTGGGGAATAGGATCGGACGTAAACGAGCGGATGGATCTTCTCCCTTTCATAATGGACAAAAGCTCATCACAGTTCATAATTAGATTACCTCCATGGAGAATGGGGTTTATTGGAAGGAGGGGGATTGTTATAAGTGATGGTAAGAGAAAGAGTTGAATGTGTCTATCAGGAGTCTCCTGATTATCTTAGGGTTTCTCCCGATGGAAACACAACAAAAGGAATATTTTTATTTTAATGGCAATACAACGGTGAGAGGTTTTTAGCACAAAGGTATTAAGTTATTTTTAATAGCAATTTTTGTCATGTCTGATATTTTATGGATTCCTAGTTTATCCATAATATTGTATTTATGTGTTTCAACTGTCTTTGGGCTGATCCCCAGCCGGTTGGCGACGACCTTGATGGGCTCGCCGTCTGCCAGTAGATTGAATACTTCTCGCTCTCTCAGGCTCAGCCGTTCATAGGCATCCCGGCTGCCTTCTTCCATATCTATGTATTTTGGCTTCTCCGCGCCGCCTAAGTGGCCCAATTGAATCGGGAATGAAAATCCTTTTCCTCGAAAATCTTCGAGGGAAAGAATTAGTCTGGAAAGTGCACCCTCTAGACGCCTTCTCACCTCTTTCTCTTTCATAAGTCGTGCTTTGGTTTCCCGGAGTTTTCCGTTTCTTTCCTCCACCTTGGCCTTGAGGGCATCTTTCTCCTGGCGCAGAGTTTCCTGCCTTTGGATGAATCCCGTGACATCTGTAGCCACGCCACACATTCGAAGAATCTTGCCTTCTCCGTCACGGACGGGGTATCCCCGATCACGGATCCACCGAATAGTTCCATCCGGGCAAACTATTCTGTATTCAAAATCCCAAATTCCCTTTTCGTGGTGTTCAACCCCTCTCTGCACAACATCTCTTTCCTCAGGATGAATCGCTTCAATGAAGGACTTTGGGAAATGGTACAGTCGTTTGGGGTCACGCCCCCATATCTTTTCATAGGCCGGGCTTACATAACACATCTCACGAATTCCAGGCGTCGCCATCCAGAAAACATCATGGATGTTCTCTGTCATCACTCGAAAAGTTTCCTCGGACTGCCGCAAATCACTTTCACGGTTTGCATGGTGCTTCATCGCCACCTCCAATAGCCTTGAGAAAACCGGTTCCGACAGGAAAACGGCTCTGAAGACTGGTTGGGCTTTGTTAACCACCGCATTCGGGTTTCTGAACTGGGTTTGAGCGCTTCAGTTTTCTCCCGATCGTTGGCCATGAGTTGACCATTTCAGCCATAGAGATTGAAATTTGAGCAGGTTCCATCTCGGTATTTTAAAGCCAGCTCGGAGACTTTGCCCCGATGCTTAGTACACTTGTTTGGGCATCCTCCTTTCATTTGTGCTGCTGGGCCTCAGGAAGATCAGAAGGGTTGATGTTGGATTGAAGTCTGGAGAGATTAAATGGCCCTTTTTTGCATTCTCTTCGTCTATCTATGGATTTACTGTGTAATTTATTGGATTAAGTCTCCTCCTAACCCCTTTATCTCCTTGATTTTGAGAAAAATTGATTATTTATGTTAAGGAAACTTTGTCGTGCCAAAAAACAGTTCATGGATAGACCTAACCAAATATATACAATAGATATAAAGTTAACAACAAGAGAAAAGCGATCACAGGCTATTGATTTTATTAATTGTGTGGCCGAGAGGAGGGGGATTCGAACGCCCGGCGAGGCTTTACACCTCACACTCGCTTAAAAGGCGAGATGTTGAATCGAGTTTTTAATCTTTAAATTAAGTGATCGGTAATATTGTCTTTATTCTTATTTCTTTGACCTTAACATGCCTCTATTGAGAGCTTGGGGGGTAGCTAAAGAAAGCTTGATGTAATCAGCAACTCATAATCTGCCGAAGGGAATGTGTAGGCACTTCGGCAAAAATTCCCAGTCCACGACCACTCTTTAGAAGATAAAGGCAGTGATCTACTGGTTGCCTCTGCCTTTATCTGCCCACGGAAAATTGATCAGCTGCTCCAAATCACTTTTCGGAGACTTGCGAGACCGACTAGGCCACATCCAAGAAGCATTATAGCTGTTGGCTCCCTCAGGTAAAACCCAAGACCATTTTGCGTTGACTATTTTCTTGTTTTATTGTCTCTGATCGTGTATCTTAATTGATTCTAAAAGAATTTCTTTTATAGTAAATAGGCTTTATTTATAAAGAAATCCAATCCCCTATTAAACTCCTCAGCCCAACTAGATGTTTGGTCGTCCAAAACGCCCCGAATCACAATCATTCGCCCAAGGACGAAACAATGGACAAAGAGATCCTTACGATCGAAGAAGCCGCTGAATTTCTAAGATTTGGCAAAAGGTCGGTCTACAAACTGGTAAAGTCTGGAAAAATTCCTGCCAAAATGGTGCTGAACAAATTGCGTTTTGAGCGCGAAGCTTTGCGGGAGTGGGTCCGGAATCCCGATAAGTGATCATCTTTGGGTTCTTGATATAACACTGTGAATAAACGGCGGCCACCTGACTGGATGATAAGCGCGTTCGTCTTTTAGCCTTCAACCCGTTGACCAATCAGGTAGCCAGACATGGTCCTTTGGGCAGCCGGGAGGTCCACTGCGAGCGTTTCTTGAACGGGGGTCGTTGAATATGCCGCTATTCGATGCATACATTTTCGTTGACTGGAGCGCAAGGAACGGGCCCCATCCACCCCGTCCAGTCGTCGATGCGGTATGGAAAGGGGAATGCATCCGCCACTCAAAACTTCAGACTGAAACTTACCATCCCACTCGAAACGATGGTGCCCAGCATGTTTTGGAAGCCCTTTCAAAGCTTGTTCAGGATGGACAAAGAGTTCTTGTGGGGTTTGATTTTCCCTACGGCTACCCGGCAGGCTTTGCAAGTGCACTGGGGCTGCCGGCTGGGGCTCAATCCTGGTGGGCAATATGGACCGAACTCGCCTGTAGGATCCGTGACACCGTCACGAACGTTAACAACAGATTGATGGTTGCTGAAGAGCTGAATGCAATCGCCGGCAATGGTCGTTCCGGGCCGTTTTGGGGGCGCCCTCGCATCGCCGCAGTAGAGAATCTCGGACGGAATTCACCTGAGTTTCCTTTTCCTGCGGCCAACTCCGTAATGCTACAAAGACTCCGCACCGCCGAAATTCGACTTCCCGGAACCCAGGAGGCGTGGGGACTATATGGTGCGGGCCGGGTGGGTAGCCAGGCCCTGATGGGCATCCCCTACGTGTATAAGCTGCGCCGTCACCCCGAGCTCGTCCATATCAGCCGTGTATGGCCTTTTGAGACGGGCTTTTCTCACGACCCCTCAGGAAACCAAGGTCAATGCCCTTTTGTCTTGCATGCCGAAGTCTGGCCCGGTGTTGTGAGTGAGAGAGTTCGGGCCATCCAGGCCGAATATCCGGATATGATACGCGACCAGGCCCAGGTGCGGGCACTGTGTGAGTGGGCGGCAGAATTGGACGAGCAAGATCAATTTGGTCAGCTTTTCGCATGCCCTGGCGGGCTGGACCGGCAGCAGGTTCGATCTTGTGTTCAAGAGGAAGGCTGGATCCTGGGAGCAGTGTGATATTTACAATGGCTCGGATTTTAAAATTCAGCAAGCGGCCAGGAATTGCTATGAGTCCCGCTTTCGGCAAATTGGCAGGAATTGATGAATAAGAGGAGGGGAGGGTCTGTGAGTCGCTTCTCTAGTGAGTTACGAGATTTCAAGAAGGCAAAGTTAAAATCTTCGCCCAGAAAATGAAGGGACGTAGAATTTTTTATTCCGTTGTGACCGTATTTGACAATTAGCTGTGGTACTGAAGGAGGTAACTGAAGTTTTTTCGCGCTGAATCTATAGGATCAGGGGGATGAAAAAACTTGACGGAAGAAACCCAACAAGCCTGGCTTCGACTGTGGGCCAAGACAAATCGGGACAGGAATAAACACGATCTCCCAGAGAGTCTCTACCATCCTTTCATCTGCCATATGCTTGATGTTTCAGCCGTGGCAGACCTCTTGTGGAATGAGTGTCTTCACCGGGGACTGCGCAAGCGGTTAGAATCTGCGCTACCCTCAGAAGCCTTTCACCAACAAATCACTTTTCTCGCCGGTGTTCACGATCTTGGCAAGGCGTGTCCCGGCTTCCAGAAACAATTGCCAGGAATCGCATCCTGCTCAGGGCTTCCCTTCTCTGAGAACAACCTAAAACGTCCGCATGGGATAATCAGCACATATTCTTTGATAAAAGAGCTCGGGCCTTCTCCGGTTTCCACTTTGTTGGCTCAAATAATTGGAGCCCATCACGGCGTCTTTCCTCGATCAGCCGAGATCCAACAGATAGGCCGAGATACACTCGGGAATAAATGGTGGGATATTGCCCGAAAAGAGCTTATCCAAAGATTAGCCAAGGTACTCGGTGTGGACTTGGAGAAAATGGCTCAATCGTTGGATGAGATTATGGATCCAGCTGTGGTACCTCTGCTAGCCGGTTTTATTTCCGTTGCGGACTGGATCGGATCGAACCAGGAGTTCTTCCCCTGTGCAACCGGGGTTGAAAATGAAACTCCCATTGATATCGCCGAATACTGGAAGAGGGCCCAAGTCCAAGCGCGCAATGCTCTCCTGAGGCTGGGATGGATGCCCGCAGTAAAATTTGCCAGAGAGGCGCCCTTCGAGCAGGTCTTCAATGGCTTTACGCCGAATGCCCTTCAAAGAGTTGCAATTGAATTAGCCTCAAAGCAGACCTCACCTTTCCTGATGGTCATCGAAGCACCGATGGGCCTCGGCAAGACCGAGGCAGCGCTCTATGCGGCTGATATGGCAATGAGCAGAGGTTTCGCGAGGGGATTATATGTTGCGATGCCGACTCAGGCGACAGGTAATGCAATGTACGCCAGGGTTATGAATGAATACCTAAAAAACCGGGGACACCAAGGGAAGCTAAATCTACAATTGATCCATGGAGATGCTCTTCTCTCCGTAATGGCCGACCCAAAGGCCGGTGAGATTCGCGAATTCATGCCAAAAGATATCGGAGATAGGGCGGACATGGAGGCCCAATCCTGGTTCACTGCAAAAAAGCGACCGCTTCTATCCCCATTCGGAATCGGGACCATTGACCAAAGCCTGCTGAGTGTTTTGCAAACTAAACACTGGTTCGTTCGAATTTTCGGCTTGGCAGGTAAGGTGGTAATCTTCGATGAAGTTCATGCATACGATACATACATGAATACGATCTTAGAAAGACTTCTTCAGTGGCTGGCTGAAATCGATTGCACTGTCATTCTGCTTTCTGCAACTTTACCAGCAACTAGGCGAAAAGCACTTGTCAAGTCCTATTCTGGCAAATACCCCGACAAGCAAAAAGCCTATCCCCGGATCACTATGGCGACTCCTCGACACTTCTCAGCATCAAGGAAAAACATTCCCCCAGACTGTGTTGGGATTCCAATGGGAGCACAGCGCGAAGTCCATCTCTCCTTTATTCAAAATAACTTTTCGCTCCTGGCTGCAAATCTTGATCGAAGACTGAACAACGGCGGCTGCGCTGTCGTGATCTGCAACACTGTAAACCGCGCCATTGAATTCTACAGATTTTTGAGTAAAGGCTTGGCAAATATTGAATGCTCTCTCTTTCATGCGCGCACACTCAAAAAGTGGCGGCGGGAAAAAGAGGAAGAAGTCCTGCGGAAGTTCGGTAAGGGCCTGAGACAATTTGACGGTACATACAAGAACCCAGATAGACCTCATCGTGCCATTCTGGTGGCAACCCAAGTTATCGAACAAAGTCTTGACCTTGATTTTGATTTGATGGTTTCGGAGATCGCCCCTATTGACTTGTTACTCCAGAGATCAGGAAGGCTCCACCGGCATTCACGCACCCGTCCGCAGGATCTCGGTGAACCAGTATTTATGGTCGTTTCTGATGCCGAAACAAACGGACCCCCTCCGGAGTCATTTGGGAAAAGCATTGAGTTCGTGTACGATCGCTACATACTGCTGCGCACATGGTTTACCATAAGACAAAGAGAGCAGCTTCAATTACCAGCCGAAATCGAGCGGTTGGTGGCAGCGGTCTATGTTGATGAAAGCCCGCCTTGCGATGTTTGCTGGGATGCTGAGCTATGTAAAGCGAAAGAACAGATGGAACTTGACCGCAGCGAATCAGAAAAGGCGGCCGCGAAAATATTGGTGTGCCAACCGAAGCATCCTTCTGACCTTCTAGAGGAATTCAATTTTCAACTTGTTGATGACGAAGATCCTGATGTTCACAAGACTATCAGAGCTGCGACCCGTGAAAGCGATCCCTCGATTACGGTCGTCATGCTGCCGGAAGACTATAATTTAAAATATGATCCAGAGATCTCGGAAATTAGAGAATTGCTGGATAATTCAGCTAAGATCAATCATCGGGGCCTGCTTAGATCTATTATGGTCAAGTCTGAGACACCAAAGGAGTGGGCAAGGAATGCTCATTTACGGAACGCTCGTTTGTTGAGGATAAATGGCAATGGACGAGTTGATCTTGGTGAATACAAGGTAACAGTGAACAATAAACTGGGAATTTTAATCGAGAAGAATGGAGAAAGCGATGGCTGAATTCAACCTGATCGATGAGTCTTGGATTCCATGCATAAGCCGTCAAGGTGGAAGTGTGGAGTACGGAATTCGTGATGTCTTGCTGAAAGCCCATGATTTGCGCGAGGTCTGTGACGGATCTCCGCTAGTCACTGCCGCAATTCACAGGCTGTTATTAGCAATCCTGTACAGAGCCCACAATGGCCCCCGAGACTTCAATGCATGGAGCAAGTTATATACCAGTGGAGCTTTCGATGCCGAAATAATCTCGGGCTACTTAAGCAGATGGAAAGATCGATTTTATCTTATTGAAGCCATTTATCCTTTCTTTCAGATAGCACAGTTGGAAACGAAAAAAGCGGTTTCGATTACGCGCCTTGCAACTGAATGCGCAAGCGGAAACAACGCTACGCTTTTTGATCATAGTAGCGATGGAGGAGAATCTGAATGGCTATTCGCGCAAACTGCTAGGCGGCTTATTGCCTGCCAAGCTTTCGCGTTGGGTTTCGGGAAGAGCGGAGACGCCAAGATAAGGGGCAAAGAGGAGAGCTTACCATACTCGGCCGATGGAATTGCACTACGTGGTGTGAGCGTGTGGCTACAAGGTGAGAATTTGTTCGATACACTGACCGTAAATCTTCACCCAACTGACGATGCATCATTACCCCCCTGGGAATTGGATGATCCTCATGAATTCCGCGATAGACTCGCAGGCAAGGGAAGGAGGGCAGTCACTTCATTTGGAATCGTTGACCGCTACACGTGGCAAAGCCGCTTAGTTCGGATCCTAGCAGTGAATGGGGCCTCTTCAAGGATGTATTTCACTCAAGGTCGCTCAGCTGACAAATCTCCCGGGGATCCAATGAAGGTGTACCGAGCGTCAAAGGGCCAGGGCGTTTCTGCTTTACCCCTTAGCAGCGGTAAGGCTGCCTGGAGAGATGCTCATACCATCTTTATGATTCCGGCGGCAGGAGGCAATGAGCAAAGGCCTGAGTGCTTCAATCTTGTCGCACGTGCCCGTCAAACAGGGCGAATTCCACCTGGGAGGCAATTCATCACAAATGTGGTTGGGTTGGCATCTGCCCCAAATAAAGCTGGGAAATTCCTTTTATGGAGGCACGAGCGAATGCCGGTGCCTGCTGAAATGTTGTCAGACAGTAACCTCATAGAACGCCTTGGGCTGCTGCTGGAAAACGCCGAACAAGCAGCCAGGGAACAGCGGTACCGCATAAGACGTATCGCGAGATTCTACAGAATTCCTAGTGGTCGAAAACCTACCAAGAAAGAGTTAGAGGATATTGATAAGATAGTTGCCAAAATTGATCCACGGCCCGTTTATTGGGCGCGGATGGAGAAGCATTTCTTCGGCTTGCTCGAAGATCTTCCAAAAGATTGGGACCACCAAGCCGACGACTGGGAACCTTTAGATCAGCAAGTGGCAACTCAAGAATGGCGAAAGAATATCAAGCGTGAGGCTCGAAGAGCCTTGCAAGAAAGCATTAAATCCATTGGGACTAGTGCTCGGGCCATCCAGGCAATCGCTCGTGTTCGTTTGGAAATCAATGATGATGATCTTACACCCCAACCCCTGAAAAAGGGCAAGGAAAGCCGCAGGCCGAAAGGAGGCGAGAAGAAATGAATCTTGATGCCAAACAAAAATCGTTCATTGGATATCTGCTCAGCCTTGCCAAGGAGGGCAACGAGGACCGGGGCGCTCTTGCAGACCTGCGAAGCGGATTAGGCAAGGCGCCCGGAGCGATGGCCCGAGTACATCGACATGTTGTTCCTTATTTGCCAGACTATCGAAGCGACGAACGCTGGTATTATTTAATCGCTGCTCTTTTTGGATCATTTCCCCAACACCGAAAAGGGCGTTCCATTGGTGCGGCATTCAGGTCGCTAAAACCCAAGAGCGACAGCATGGAAGCACGCTTTATCGCCTTGCTCAATGCCCACCAGGATGACCTAGGTGATCATCTACGACATGCTATCAGCCTTTTGAAGTCCAATGAGCAGCCTTTGGATTGGTTCCGCCTGTTTGAAGACCTGCATCAGTGGGACCACTCCGAAGGCTACGTCCAACTAAATTGGGCACGTGATTTTTACAGGGAATAGCGGTGGAGACCGGTTCCAAGCATAAAAAGGCGAAAATTCGCGAAAGGAGATAAGACCATGAATGATTCCGGCATCAAATTCGAAGTTCATCTGATCCAAAATTTTGCTCCCTCAAACTTAAACCGCGATGATACAGGTCAGCCCAAAAGCGCTTTCTTCGGTGGCTTTCGGCGAGCGCGTGTATCAAGCCAATGCGGGAAGCGCGCAGTACGCGACTGGTGGCGCGAACAAGGGACTGTTTCAGTCGGAGACCGGACAAAGAGGCTCCAGCAGCTTATTGCTGACAGGCTTATGCAAGACGAAGGGTTCATGGGCAAGGTGAAGGAGGAAGAAGATCGTAAGGCTGGGATTCGTGTCTTCACCGAGGCATACTACTCCGGTACAGATAAAAAGAAGCCAGACAATACCAGCGTCCTGATTTTCATAGGACCGGCGGAGATCGATGTCTGTGCGGAAATGATCAAGGAGTTATGGGATGACGGGACAAAAGAGGTGACCAAGAAAGGAAAGAAAGAAACTGTAATTATAAAGGGCATAGCAACAATCGCAAATGAGGTCCGTGAATTTGAAGCTAAGAGCGGAGCAAAGAAAGAAGACGGTGATGAAAGCCCCGAATCGGAGGATACAGAAGATACGGGCAAAAAGAAGAAGAGACCAAAGCTAGGTGTTGTCAAAGAGATCGAGGATCAAATTAAATCGGCACAGATCTCCGCCGACATCGCTCTCTTTGGCCGTATGCTTGCCGAGCAACCCGGGCGCAATACTGATGGTGCATGCCAGGTAGCCCATCCAATCAGTACCCACAAAGTGGATATGGAGATGGACTTCTATACAGCCGTCGACGATCTTAATCCATCTGACGAACCCGGTGCGGGCATGATGGGTGTCATAGGCTTCAACAGCGCCTGTTATTATCGCTATGCACTTGTAGATCGAGACCAGCTGGCAAGGAATCTTGCACGAAAAACAGACCGCAAAAACGGAAGATGGACTGAAGCTCTTGGAGAGAGTGACTATCAAGAGGCCGACAAGGTCATCAGAGCTTTCTTCGATGCGATGGTCTATGCTGTTCCCACAGGCAAACAAAATTCATTTGCTGCTCAGAATCTTCCCTCATTTGGTTTGTTTGTCCGACGCCAGAGCGGAGTTCCGATCTCTCTCGCTAATGCCTTCGCAAAACCAGTCCGCCCCACCAGGGATGACGATGATACCATAGGCTTATCAGTGGCTGCGCTGACAATGCATTGGGACACGATAAGCAAAGTATATGGTCGACAGGGTATCCACTCAGTGGCTTGCTTCCACCTGGGGTACGGGGATCGTCTCAACGGGCTAGGCAGCTTTGCCAAGGATAGTGTCAATGAGGCTATCGATGCGGTCATCTAGGGGCGGAGGGAACAATGAGTAATATCTATACACTTCTCTTTCGACTCGAAGGTCCCATGCAGTCATGGGGGTACAGGAGCCGTTTCGATTTTCGCGATACAGCGCTTGAACCGACTCGCAGTGGTGTTACTGGCCTGGTTTGTGCGGCCATGGGAATCTCGCGCGGAGAGGATGTGTCAAGATTTGATGGTCTCCGAATGGGGGTGCGTGTCGACAGAGATGGCCGCCCCGAGCGGGATTACCACACTGCTGGGGGATCGAGGCAGAAAGACGGATACGGAGTACTGAGGGCCGATGGAAGCGGAACGGATACGGTTGTTTCCTATAGGGACTATCTGGCAGATGCATCCTTTACAGTCGGATTGGAGTCAGGTGCCAGAGATCTCTTGGATGAGATACAAAGGGCGATTACGAATCCCACGTGGACCTTGTTCCTAGTACCGTGTCTCAAAAGTTTCGCTCAGTGTACTGGCAATTTGATTTCTTGTTGACAATGTCAGCTATGCCGCCATTGCCAAGGGTTGCTGGGTAACCGTCCTCATGAAGCGGCTATGTGCT
>Ga0272443_10000889_pt1 | contig 49145 bp, 38 predicted proteins | sample SSMAcet12_FD_193581 | JGI IMG/M metagenome (GOLD analysis project Ga0272443, IMG submission 193581) | Marine sediment archaeal communities from Little Sippewissett salt marsh, Falmouth, MA, United States - SSM-Acet-12 | ecosystem: Environmental > Aquatic > Marine > Wetlands > Sediment ...
CTTCTACGGAGACTTGCTGTCGCTGGAATCAGCCGTCGACCAAGCCTTCAAAGTGTTACAGCAGCGCCCAGAAACAGCGTTGTCACTGTCCTACAAAATGTCAAAGAACTTACGTAAGACCGCTTAGTCTAGAACTCTCGCTTCAGGAAAGCCGCCAGGGTTTGGGTCAGCAGAATGGCGAGAGCTACTATCATTGTGGCCACGATCCAGATGATGTGACACTGGCCTGCAACGATAAGGGCCACCAGCAGAGCGAACGCCAAACCGAAGATGCGGGTTGTGTACCAACGTGCTTCGCTCAAGGCCGACAGGACCGTGCCCAGATAGATTGCGAAGCCCAGCGCGATATAGATCCAGCCGTTCAGCAGCATCTGGGGCGATTCCGGTATCGGGAACAGGGCCGGGCGAGACGCGTACCCATAGAGCCCGGTCCATAAGAGTCCGACGACGAGGAACATGACGCCGGTTGCGGCCAGCTTGGCCCAGAGAATCGTCGACCGCAATGCCGACCGATGCAGCAGAAACGCCCAGGTCCCTGTGAACAGCGGGAACCAGAATTGCCGCACCGCCAGAATCAGACCGAGACCGGGACCGATGAAGGTCAGCCACAGGCCGGGCAACTCCAGCTTCGCCGGCTGCAGCAGCCGCCACTCAGTGACCGTCTCACCGGGCGCCATGCCCTGACGATACTGCCAGTAGCGTCCCTCGGGGGCCTGGGCGTGGGCGCGAAGCGTCAGCAGGCCGACCGCCAGCAGGAGCAGACCGGCCAGCAGCAGCCACGGTAACGACTCGCGCAGTTCTTTGCGTAACAAGGCCAGGAATCTCATGATTGGGCTTCCTCCCACTGGAACAGCCGCCTGCGATGGGGCGGGGCGGTGAACTCGATGAACTGATCCTCCAGGTTCATCTCGACAAAATCCAAGCGCTCGGTGCCGGCCTGCCGGGCCCAGGCGGCGACCTCCGCTTCGCCGACCCCCACCAGCGTCAGTTCGAGCTGCCGCTCGCTGCGCCGGCAGTGGAGCAAGCCCTCCAACTCGACTTCGGCCGGCACCGAGTCATCGAAATACAGCACCACTTTTCGGACAGATGCCCGGAACTGCTCGAGCGAGCAGTCGGCCCGCAACACGCCCTTGTCGACCACGACGATACGATCGGCCACGCGCTCGACGTCGGCGAGGATATGGCTGGAGAAGAGCACCGTTCGTCCCTGGCGCGTGATCAATTCGATCATGCCCTCCAGAAACTGCCGGCGGATTACCGCGTCCAGACCCAGCGTGGGATCGTCCATGATCAACAGTTCCGGGTTCGGCGCCAACGCCAGCGCCAGGGAGACCTGAGCCCGCTGGCCGTTGGATAGATGCTTGATCTTCTGCTTCTTCGACAGTTCGAAGTACTCGATCATGTCGGCGAAGAACTTCGCGTCCCATTGGTCCGGGAAGAAGGCCTGCTGGAACTTTTCCAGGCGGCCGATGGTCATCCAGCGAAAGAGGCGGTGACCCTCGGTGACGTAACCGATGCGCTGGCGGATCGCCGGCGTCAAGGCGGTGGCGTCACAGCCCAACAGGGTGGCCGAGCCGGCGGTGGGCTCCAGCAGGCCCAGCATCATTTTGATGGCGGTGGTTTTGCCGGCGCCGTTGCGGCCGAGAAACCCACAAATGCACCCACGCGGAATCCGCAGGTCCAGGTGGTCCAGTGCGGGCCTGGCCCCGTAGTATTTCGTCAGGCTTTTTGTCTCCAGCACAATCTCACTCATTGTCTGCCTTGCCTTTATCCAGTCTGCCTGCGAACTTCTCCAAGCGCTTCGCGAAGAGCGCCGTCAACGCGCTGCGATCGAGACCGAGGTTCACAGCGCGGGTGATGAGCGTATCCATGCGTTCGGCGAGGATGTTGATCTCAGCCGCATCGGCGTGGCGGAGTTTCGGATCGCTGACGTAGGTGCCCGAGCCCGTCTTGGTGGTGAGAAGCCCCGATTGTTCGAGCATCGTATAGGCTCGGGCAACGGTGTTGGGATTGATCACGAGTTCGGCCGCCAACGAGCGCACCGCCGGCAGCTTGTCGCCGGTCCCGAGTTCGCCCTTGGCGATCGCACTGCTGATCTGCTCGACGAGTTGCAGATAAATAGGTGTCTCAGAGCCGGAAGATATTTGCATCCACAATGCCATGGCGACCGTTCTCTTTCCGTCCGCACGTTAAAAGTGTACTAGTATTATTAGTACATTGTGTACTAATTGTTCGCGTGCAGCAAGACCTTTCTCGCGGAAAAATGCACTTTTTTCCGGATCGAGCGTCACCGTTCCGCTGGGTCATGGCAGGTGGTAGGATGGGCAACTTGTTGCCCATGAGGGATTTAGGTGTCAGATCGTGGATCCATAACCCGGCCGAAAAACAGAATGCTGCCTGACTGGCTGTCGCGGATCAGGAAGACAAAAGGATGATCGGCCCGGAAGACAGGGGTTTGGTCGGGGATGGCCGAGGTCAGCTTCATTACGACGCCCGTGGCGGCGGCTGCTTCGGTGCCTTCTTCGTTTACATCGACGTACGCCTGGTGGATCACGTCCGAGATGAACAGGTCGCGGTTGCCCGTCATGCCTGAGAAATTAGCGGCCGGCGCGAAGGCGTCACGCATCCCCATGGCGCCGAGCACTCCCTGGAGGCTGAACTTGCTGGTCATCTTGAACTTTGGCAGGGTGACCTTGACCTCACGCTGGCGCAGCCCGCCCAGCCATTTGGCAAGGTTTTCGGCATTCAGGTCTGATTCGAGTTGCTTGATGCCATCGTGAGCCTTGGGCAGCAAAATCACCATCGACAGGACCTCGTCGACGTAGGGCAGTTCCAATATCTGGACGGGCGAATCATGATTCGCCCCTACCTGGGCGTATCGGAACTCGGCCTTCTGATTCATCATCGCCGTCTGGATCTCGTCGCCATTGAGCAGCGTGAATGGTTCCGGGCGCGTACGTCTCTCTTCGAACTGGCTGGCCCAATTGCCTTTGAAATAGATGGCGTTCGTGAGCACCAGGCGGGTTGTCGGTCCCAGGACGCCGCGCGCGATGAGGTCTCTGATCTTGTCGTTGGTTTGCTGAGCGACCCACGCATTGATCGTCTGGCGGGCCTGCTCGGTGGCTCGCACGAAATCCATCTCACGGAGTTTGCCGCCGTATTCAGTCTCGACGAGGTCTGTGAACGGAGGCAGAAAGGCATACCCGGCCTGTCCCCACAGGGCGTTGGCCACGCTCAACTGGTAGGGCCCATTCTCGGCCTGGGCGTTGAGGGCCTTGATGATGGCACCGAACGCCCCTGCGAATTCCTCTTGTGTCATCGGAGTGCCCGTGACGCCCATCTTCTCAAGCACCGCGGATGAGGTCGGCAAGCACAGCGTTTCGGCCATCTGCCTTTCGGTTTGACCGGCTGCTCCGGCGTAGGTCATGGCCAGGGCCGTCGAGACGCTGTACGGCGAGAAGAACAGATTGCCCTCGGTGCGGCGCAGTTGCTGGTAGAGTTGCAGTGCGAAACGGTTGTTGCCCTCGCTGACCATGTTGTGAGCGATCCTCGCCATCGTCTCTGCCGGCTCGCCCGCCCGTCCGCTGCTCGCCAGGCTGCTCGTTAGTACGAGTACCAGGATTGTCCGAAGCGCTCTCATTGTACCAACCTCCCAAGCATTGAAAACCCGTCTATCTTCCCAGACGCTGATTGTAGCGGTTCGGTTGACACTTGTCTGGTGTGAATAGTTTCCCCGTTGATTCCTTGAGCCTGGCGGCCATTTCCGCTAGGATGCGGGCACGATCCTGATGAGACGGCAACCTCGGCTTAGGACGAAGGGCTATGCAGGGGAGTCTAGACACAGTCGATATCCTCATTCTTCTTCTGTATGGTGGTGTTCTGATTGGGATGGGGCTGTACTACCAGCGCAAGTGCCGGACGGCCGAGGAATTCATGGTGGCCGGCCGGTCGATACCCGCCTGGGCGGCAGGCCTGGCCGTCATGAGTACCTATACCAGCAGCATTTCCTATATTGCCACGCCGGGCAAAGCGTACTCGAGCAACTGGCATCCTTTCATCTTTGCGCTCTGCATTGTTCCCGTCGCCTGGTTTGTTTGCCGATATGCCGTACCCTACTATCGAAGAATGGGACTGATCTCGGTCTATGAGTTTCTGGAAGACCGGCTCGGTTCCTGGGCCCGGATCTACGGGGCGCTGTCCTTCGTGCTCTACATGGTAGGACGTATCGCTGTCATTCTCTATCTGGCGAGCGTTCTGCTCAACACGTTTATCCCCTGCAACATCGTCCTGGTCATCGTCGTGCTGGGCTTGATCACGATCGCCTACACCTTCCTTGGTGGCATGGAGGCGGTAATCTGGACCGACGTGATGCAGTCTATGGTGATGATTGTCGGCATTATCTTCTGTGCCGTCACCTTGACCCGCGCTGTCTTCGCGCAACCCGAGTACTTAATCCAGGCCGCGTTCGATGCCGACAAGTTCAGTCTGGGCAGCGCCAAGCTCACGCTCGCGTCACAACAGCATCTGGGTGACCGAACGATCTGGGTGATGATCATCTTCGGCATCACCGAGAACTTGCGGTCTTTGATCGCCGATCAGAACTGCGTCCAGAAATATTCCTCGGTGGCCGATGAACGGCAGGCCAAACGATCGATCTGGATTGGGATGCTGATCTATATCCCTTTGACAGCCATCTTCCTGTATATCGGGACGGCGTTGTTTGCCTACTACTCGCAAGGTGGCCACCCGTTGGGCGCGGGCATCACCAAAGGCTCAGAGGTCTTTCCATTCTTCATTGCTCAGCAACTTCCGGTAGGACTCAAAGGTCTGATGGTCGCGGCTATCCTGGCAGCGGCCATGAGCACCGTCGATTCCAACCTGAACTGTTCCGCCACTGTTTTGCTGCTTGACTTCTACAAGCGCTATTTCAATCCGAGCATGGGAGAACGTGGCAGCGTGGTGTTCCTGAGGGCCACGACCATCATATGGGGTGTGCTGGGAATCTTCTTCGCCATCTTGATGATACGAGCGGAGAGTATCTTGGATGTCTGGTGGCAGATCTCGGGCATCTTCGGTGGCGGAGTTCTGGGTGTATTTATTCTGGGCCTGCTTCGGCTGCGCCCGCGGCTCTGGCAGGGACTGGTCTCGATCGGAGTCAGCGTCGCTGTGATTACCTGGGGGACCTTTGTACGAGGTCCCTTCCTTCGTGCGCTGCACATACAGATTCCAGAGGCGTGGAAGTGGATCGAGTGCACTCTGGACGAAGTGGTCGTCGGTGCGGTCGGGACGGCGGCGTTGGTGGTCGTTGCCGGCATCTTCGGCTTGACCAACCGCCGCAGAAACGCCCGCGCCGTAAGAACTGACTCTCACTAAAGCCTGAGAAGAACTGCGAGGATGCTCTGGTGCCAAATTCCAAGATCAATCGCGGATGTATCGTCGGGGTCATTCCGGCTCGATACGGCTCATCCCGATTCGAAGGGAAGGTGATCGCTGATATCGCGGGCAAACCCATGATTCAATGGGTGTACGAGCGCGCCGGTCAATCGAACACGTTGGATGAACTGCTCGTGGCCGTCGATGATCCGAGGGTCCAATCCGTCGTCGAAGGATTCGGGGGCAAGGCGATCATGACCGGAACGAACCACGCGTCGGGAACGGACAGGATTGCGGAGGTCGTTGAGACGATGCCCGCGGACATTGTCGTCAACATACAGGGCGATCAGCCACTGATCGACCCGAACATGATCGACGAGGCGGTTCAGCCCATGATCGACGAGCCTGAGATCCAAATGTCGACGTTGAAAAGGGAGATAGACGAAGAGGAGTTTGACGATCCGGGGGTGGTCAAAGTCGTGGTTGACGATCGGGATTTCGCGCTCTATTTCTCCCGATCGTTGATTCCCTATCCTCTTCATGATGAACAGGCGCGCGTTTACGAACATGTCGGCTTGTATGTTTATCGCAAAGCGTTTCTTCTGGAATTGTCCAAAATGCCGCAAGGGTACTTGGAGAAGATCGAATCGCTGGAGCAACTTCGTGTCTTGGAGAGAGGGCATCGAATCCTGGTGGTCGAAACGAAGATGGATCCCAGGACGGGGGTAAGCGTCGATACCCCAGAAGACATCAGGAAAGTGGAACGATTGATTACTGAGATGAAAGGCGTGGAAGATGGTTGCCAATAGAGAATCGATCGAACGGCTCTATCTTGATCTGCCAACGGATACGAGAGAGATGTTCGATCGCGCCATCTCAAGCATCGTATCTGCCAAGAAGAAAGGCGGCAAGGTCGTCGTCGTCACTGGGAGCGGCCCCAACCTCCATGAGGGAGTGACCACACTCATCGCCGAACTCATTCACAAGGGCATTATCGATGGTGTGACGACCAGCTCCGCCGTCATTGCCCATGAAATGGCGGGCTCCCTGGAGGAAGTCAAAAGGGTGGATGGCACGCAACTCGGATTCTCGGAAGATATGCTTCCCCGGGACAACATTTTCGAAGTGACCTTGATGCCCTCCGAGCGTCTGGAACAACTCAAGCAGGAAATGCTCGTTGATACCGAGCTGATCGAGAAGGCGCTCGCCCTCGATGGCAAGATCATCATCAAAGCAGCCGGCAACATGGCTTATCCTCTCGGTTTGCGTACCGAGAGCTTGGCCAAGGAGATCCTGTTCATCGCCAAGAGCAAGGGAGTTCCTTTCGAGGAAGTGGCCGGTGCGGGTGCGGATCGTGGTACGATGCTCGGCGCGGCGCACGCCAAGGGCATCCCGATCCTGGTGACCATACCGCAGTTGGTGGGCGGTGGCATGGTGGGACTGGCGATCGGGGATTCCATATCCATCACGGAGCGCGCGACGAGAGTCGCTCAGATGATCCAGTCCGCGGATGTCATTCTCGAATCGGCCGTGGCGTTAAGCCAGGAAATCCACGATGGACCGTTCGAGACCTACACCGGACATGGCATATGGTCCGGTTGGGAAGGCTACGCCACTTACAGTCTGAAAGACAAGGTCTTGATTCGTATCGATCTTGATCCCAGCTTGAAGCAGGCTTGGGAATTCGAGAAACAGTCCGGCCAAGTCCAGGCCGCGATCGCCGAGGGATTGCCGAAGACCAAGCTCATGTCGATTCCGTTCCGCATGGAAATGTCAGGCTTTGCCCGACTGGAGAAGAGCATTCCGGTGGTGGCGGATGTCGGGGTGGCCTGGCCGATTATGGCGCTGCGCTTAGAGCAGGAATTGGGCATCTCGCTGGACTTCATTTCCTACCCCCAACAGAGTCCCGAGGGGCAGGAAATGCGCAGGTGGATTGTGGACAATGTCCAGCCGGTCGTGAAGAAGAAGCTGTTTCAATAGAACATCTCGGAGGATCATGTCATGAGTAGGAGGCACCTCTTTTGCCTGGCCGTGGTCTCTTTCGTGCTGTCGATATCGGGATGTCGTTGCGACAGTGCGGAACGACACCAAGGCATTTCGGCCGACGCGCTGCATTCGTCCGCCGTGGTGCTGAGCGAATTTGTGTTTCAGGAAGCGCCCTTCGCTCAATGTCACGCATCGACGATTGCCGAAACGGAAGATGGTCTGGTGGCCGCCTGGTTTGGCGGAAGCAGAGAGAGCGAACCGGACGTGAGCATTTGGATGTCCCGTCGCAGCCGGAAGGGGTGGTCGTCCGTGGAGAAAGTCGCCGACGGCTCGGAGCTTTCAGGCCGGCAGGTGGCTTGCTGGAATCCGGTCCTGTTTCAGCCGAAATCCGGGCCGCTCATGCTGTTCTACAAAGTGGGCGACGATGAGCCCGAATGGTGGGGCGAATACAAGACGTCTGGTGACGGTGGAAAGACGTGGTCGAGACCGACGCGGCTGCCCGATGGATTCCTGGGCCCGATCAAGAACAAGCCGATCCAATTGCCGGATGGTTCGATTCTCAGTCCCTCGAGTATCGAGTACTATGCCGGCGGGGATCCGAAGGCTGAAGTGTGGCAAGTGCATCTTGAATTGTCAAAGGACATGGGAAAGACCTGGGAGAAGATCGGGCCGCTCAACGACGGCACGGAGTTCAATGCGATCCAACCGTCTATCCTGGTATACGCCGACAAAAAGATGCAGATTCTCTGCCGAACAGAGCGGGCCCGACGCATTTGCCAGGCATGGTCCGATGATAGGGGCGCGACGTGGAGCAACATGAGTCTTACAGCATTACCTAACCCCGATGCCGGAACGGACGCGGTCATGCTTCGTGATGGCAGGGCTCTATTGGTTTACAATCACAGCACTTCAGATGGAAGAGATCGCGAGGTTCTGAATGTGGCGGTGTCTGACGACGGAGAGAAATGGTACGCCGCCCTCGTGCTGGAAGACCAGGAAGGGGAGTATTCCTATCCGGCGGCTATTCAGACCTCCGACGGCCTGGTTCATGTCACCTACACCTGGAAGCGGGAGCGAGTCAAACATGTGGTACTCGACCCCAGGCGATTCGATTTGCAGGAGATTCGCGGTGGCCAATGGCCCAAGTGACGGAAGGAGCTGATGTATGGGACAGTTCGACCATGTGGCGTTTCAAGTCGGCGACATGGACGTAGCCATCCAGTTCTATGTTGAGAAGCTGGGTTTTGCCCTTTTTTCCCGGGCGGTCAACCAGGAAGAAAGGGAAGAATTCGTCTTCGTTGCCTTGGGCGATTTGCGTTTGGAACTCATTCAGGACTTGGACCAGGCCGCTTATCAGAAACCAGGCATCAAGCCACCGTATTGTCCACACCTGGCTATTGAGACGGACAACATGGAGCAAGCGGTCGCCCATCTGATCGAGAAAGATGTGCCGATCATTCGTGGCCCTCTAGTGATCGAGGGCGAAGTGACGTGGGTGTATTTTGCGGATCCAGACAACAACGTTTTGGAATACGTTCAGTGGTACAAATAGCAACAGAATCGGTCAGGCGGGTGATGCGATCGTTGAGACCCGCAGCCTGAATCTGGCCTCTGAATTTATCGGACAGGGGCGCGGCGGCCCGCTGCTCCAGCGTGCTGTGGAAACGGCCTTTGCCCCGGGGGCCTTCCCGGGTTTGGCTGCATACCTGCACCGACGACCACCCCTACGCCTTGAATAACTGCCTCAAGTCCGGTTTTTCGATCTTCAAGGTCAAGGACGAAAACGCCGATGAAAGCAGTGCCGATGCTGGTTGAGGTCCGAGAATCGCTTGCATATGGGGCGATGTTTTGGTAAAAAAGAGGTAGAAAGGCTGCGAGGGTGTCTCACCAGCATGCCGGAGTGATCAAGTTCGTGGATCTATCAACGACGCGGACCGGGCGGTACTGAGGCGGGCCGCGAGGATCGGAGACCTCGACGTCATGGATCATCTCGAGCACAATGCGGAACGAAGAACGCGTTACATTCGCGCCGGCGTTCTGCTTCCATGTCCCAGTTCAGCGGAATCCGTGTTTTCTCGCAGAAAGGAGGTGGGAGGGCGGTTTCTAGCATCACTGTAACACCTGAGAGAACGACCTTGAGTAAGAGAATCTTGTTGTGAAGACGCGTTCGGCTCCATGTCTTGGGCCTGTGGCGTCGAGCGAGAGGATGAGTGCTCTGGTGCGTGGCTGGAGCCTGATCGCCTCGATCTTCTTCGAAGGAGGACTGTCATGTGTAAGAAACTGATGCTTCTGCTTGCGGTGTTCGCTTTCGTGAGCGTCACCGCTGGGGTGGGCCAGGCCGCGGAGTTGATCACGGCTGTGGCCCACCGCAATACCGATTCCGATGCCCCCGAGGAGCCGCAGATTGCGGACAGCTTGGAAGAGGGCTCCTTGACCTTTGTGGACCGGACTCACATCTACGTCGAGATACCCGAATCGTTGGTTGGCGCAGAGTACGTCATTGTGGCCAACGACAACAAGAACATGTCATCCTATGAGTTGGATCTGACCATCTCGCGGAATGCCACCGTCTACGTGTTCGTAGACAACCGCATGGGTGGGGCGGCCGGTGGGCTGGATGTGGAGCCCAATATTGACGGCATGCCCTGGCTGGGCGACATGGGATTCGTCGATACGGGGATGGATATCGGCATCGATGAGAGTGCCGATGGCAGCATCAACCAGTACTTCTCCATCTTTGCCCTCGACGTCAAAGCCGGCATTACCACCATCTTCGGCAACACCGAAGGCCACGGCGGGAACATGCTGGGTGTCGCGGTGATGAGTCGCACGCCGGCCGAAGCGGCGCATACGCCGAATCCGGACAATGAGGCTGTCGACGTGCCCCGCGATCTGACCGTCAGTTGGGAACCGGGCGAAGAGGTGACAGGCCACGACGTATATCTGGGAACCAGTTTCGAAGACGTCAACAGTGCCAGCCGCGGCAACCCCATGGATGTGTTGCTCAGCGAGGGACAATCCGGTACCACCCTGGATGTCGGGCGTCTCGAATTCGGCCAGACCTACTACTGGCGCGTCGATGAGGTCTTGGCCGGCGGGAACATCTATCACGGCGAGGTCTGGATCTTCACCGTCGAGCCCTATACGTATGCGGTAGAGAGTGTTGTCGCCACCACCGACGCCGACTCCGACCCGACGTCGGGCATCGAAAATACCATCAACGGCTCCGGACTCAGCGCCGACGGATTGCATTCGGCCTCCAGTTTGGACATGTGGCAGACGGTGACCGGGGTGGCCGCGCCGTTCACCATTCAGTACGAACTCGACCAGATCTACAAGCTGGATGAGATGCTGATCTGGAACTACAACGTGCAATTCGAGCCGGTCCTCGGCTTCGGGCTCAAGGACGTAACCGTTGAGTACTCGACCGATGGTGAGGCGTGGACGGTGCTGGGCGACATCGAACTGGCCCAGGCGACGGCCCGGGACGGGTATGCGGCCAACAACGCCGTCGATTTCGGCGGCGCCGCGGTCAAGTATGTCAAAATCACCGTCAACAGTAACTTCGGTGGTTTGCCGCAGTTCGGTCTGTCGGAAGTGCGCTTCATGTACATTCCTGCCACGGCCCGTCAACCCGAGCCGGCCGACGGAGCGACGGATGTCAGCGTTGCTTCAGCGTTGACTTGGCGCGCCGGCCGCGAAGCCGGTTCGCATGAGGTGTATCTGGGAACGGACGCTGAGAATCTGGAACTGGCCGGCAGCGCCGCTGAAGCCAGCTACGATCCCGGGGCTCTGGATCTCGATACCACCTACTACTGGAAGGTCGATGAGGTCAACGAGGCCGAGGCGATCAGCCTGTGGGAAGGTCCGGTCTGGAGCTTCGCGACGCAGGAATTCCTGGTGGTCGACGACTTCGAGAGCTACAACGACGAAGACAACGTGATCTACGAGACGTGGGTCGATGGCTGGATCAACGAGACCGGTTCGCAGGTCGGTTACCTCGATTCGCCGTTTGCGGAGACGACGATTGTCAACAGTGGCGCCCAGTCGATGCCGCTGCTGTACGACAACGCGGGCGTCAGCACGGCCGAGGCGGAACTGTCGCTGACTCAAAACTGGGCGATCAACGGGATCGAGAGTCTCTCGCTGTACGTCTATGGCGATCCGGATAACACCGGCCAGTTGTATCTCGAGATCAACGGCACGCGCGTCGACTACACGGGCGACATCACCACCGCGGCCTGGATGCCCTGGAACATCGATCTGTCCACGGTCGGCAACGTCAGCAGCGTTCGGTCGCTGACGATTGGTATTGCAGGTTCCGGCGCGGCAGGCACCCTGTTCATCGACGATATCCGGCTGTACGGGAAGGCCGTCGAAATGATCGTGCCGGTTGAGCCGGACAGCGCCAATCTCGTGGCGTCGTATCAATTCGAAGGCAATGCCGACGACAGTTCGGGCAATGGTCTCAACGGAGCGATCGTCGACGGCGAGCTGGTCAGTCCGGGCAAACTCGGCCAGGGCATGGCGCTCCAGGTCAACGACGCCGGCTACGCGGATCTCGGCAATCCGCCTTCGCTGGATTTCTCGACCGGCGACTGGACCGTCTCGGCCTGGTACAAGACCGGCATGACCGGTACCGGTGACGAGAACAAGGGCACTGTCTACGGTAAGGGTGGCGACACCGGTGGTGGTCATCGCTATTGCCTGATCATGAGCGAAACCACTGAAGGTGTGATGACCTTGGTCACCGACGACGACGTCACCAAGTATGTCGTGAACTCCACGAGCGTGACCAACGACGATGAGTGGCACTGTGCCGTCGGTCAGCGAAAGGGCACGGCGATCAACATCTTTATCGATGGGCTCCTGGAAGGCACTGCGACGGCCAATGCGGATTACGATCTGTCCGGCACCGTCCAGCACAACGCCTACATCGGTGCGATCACCAATCACGGTGACGGCAGTCTGTACAAGACGTACATCGGCCTGATTGACGACGTGCGGGTCTACAGCACGGCCTTGTCCGAAGGCGAGATCCTCTGGCTGGCCGGCAAGACCGATCCGGTGGCCAAGCCCTTCTAGGGGCAAGAGGCTGCACCCGGGAGGACGATTTCCCCCGGGCATGACTTGTAAGTGAATGAGTCCGGCGGACAGGGCAACATCATGTTGCCCTGCCCGCTGGCATATTTCCTGGTCTTCACTACCGCGAGTGCGTGCAGGGAAGGCTTAAGGGCGGTACTGCGCTCTCCGCGATCACGGCTTGCCTGGCCCGAGACGTTGAGAGGGCTGCTCCTTTCCTGTGCTACCCGCGTGTTGAGGTCTGAGTTTCGAAATATCGAGTTGTGTGCCGTACACCCCGAAAGGACAGGGTGATATGCGGCGGCGAGAGGGTAACTGTTCCGGTGTGTGGCTGGAGCCTGGTGGCCTCGATTTTCTTCGAAGGAGGACTGTCATGTGTAGAAGACTGCTTCACCTGGTTCTTGTTGTTCTTGTTGTGAGTCTCGGTGCCCGGTCGGTGGGCGCCGCGGGATTGAAGCCTGATCTGTTGTGGTGGACGTTCGATGAGGGGGCCGGGACCACCGTCTATGACGCCAGCGGCAGCGGTCATGACGGTGTTCTTGAGGGCAATCCAATTTGGGTGGCCGGAAAGATCGGTGGCGCCCTGGAGTTCACCGGTGGCGGTGAGCGTGTTGTGGACGCCGACGCCGGAGACTATCTCAACGGCCTGGATGCTGTGACGATCGCCATTTGGATCAAATCGGATGAAGTCAACTCCGATCGCGGCTTCATCATTGGCGAGGAACCTGACGGCGGCGACAACCTCATGGAAATACGCTACGATGCCGCAGGCGCAACAGCCGGCGGCACGAACGTGCTGAAGATGGCGGTTGTCGCTCCCAACGATGAACAACAACTGGAAAGCTCCGAGAATCTTCAGACGACCGAGTGGCAGCACGTCGCGATGGTGTGGAGCCGAAACGAGCAACTACAGTGCTACATCAACGGGCAATTGGATACTCCTACCGCCAATGGCGCTGCCAGAGATGTCTCGACTTCTGACGTAACGATGTTGATCGTTGGCCAGGGAGGCAAAGATTCAGGGAGGAGTTGGGATGGTTTGATTGACGACGTTCAGATCTACAGCCGGGCGCTGTCGGCCGAAGAGATCGTGATGGCCATGTTGGGTTTGGCCCCGGCCGAGTTGGCCAGTGAGCCCAGTCCCGTCGATGAGGCGACGGATGTGCCGCGCGATACGACCCTGGCCTGGATACCGGGTGAGTCCGCCGACACGCACGACATCTATTTCGGGACGGCCTTCGATGACGTCAACGATGCCGATCGAGCCAACCCGATGGATGTGCTCATCAGCCAGGGCCAGAGCGCCGCGACGTACGCCTTTGACGGTGTTCTCGAATTCGGCCAGACTTACTACTGGCGCGTCGACGAGGTCAATGCGGCCCCTGACAACACCGTGTTCGAGGGCGACGTGTGGAGCTTCACCGTCGAGCCGCTGGCCTATGAGATCGAAGGGATCATCGCCACCAGCAACGCCACCTCCGCCGCGGGAGAGGGCCCGGAAAACACGGTCAACGGCTCTGGACTCAATGACAGCGATCAGCATTCGGTCGAGAGTCCCGACATGTGGCTGGGCGTCGCGGGGGCTGAGCCGGTCTGGATTCAGTACGAGTTCGACCGCGTCTACAAGCTCTATGAGATGCTGGTCTGGAACTACAACGTCATGTTCGAGCCGGTGCTCGGCTTCGGGCTCAAGGACGTGACCATCGAATACTCCGAAGATGGTGAGAGCTGGGTGGCTCTGGGTGACGTTGAGTTTGCCCAGGCGACGGCTCGGGCCGACTATGTCGCCAACACGGCCGTGGATTTCGCGGGTGCGGCTGCGAAGTACGTGCGGGTCACGGTCAACAGCAACCGCGGCGGTTTGCCCCAGTATGGCCTCAGCGAGGTGCGTTTCCTCCAGATCCCGGTTGTGCCCCGCGAGCCGCAGCCGGCTGCCGGCGCTACCAATGTCGGTGTCGATGCGACTCTGGCCTGGCGTGCCGGTCGCGAGGCCGTGACGCACGACGTTTACTTTGGTACTGACGCCGAAGCACTGACGTTGGCGGCGACCACCGAGGCGGTTGGCTACGACCCCGGCGCGCTGGACCTCGAGACGACCTACTACTGGAGGATCGACGAAGTCAACGAGGCCGAGGCGATCAGCCTCTGGGAAGGCGATCTCTGGAGTTTCGGCACGCAGCAGTACCGGGTCGTGGATGATTTCGAGAGCTATGACGACGAGGGCAATGTGATCTACGAGACGTGGATCGATGGCTGGCTCAACGAGACCGGTTCGCAGGTCGGTTATCTTGAGGCGCCGTTTGCCGAGCAGACCGTTGTCCATAGCGGTGGCCAGTCCATGCCGTTGATCTATGACAATGCGGATGGCACTACCGCCGAGGCCGACCTCGACCTGACGCAGAACTGGAGCACCAATGGCATTCAGAGCCTCGTGCTCTTCTTCCAGGGCAGCGCCGGCAACGACGGCCAATTGTATGTCAAGATTAACAACACCAGGGTGGACTACAACGGTGACCCGGGCGATATCGCGCTGACGACGTGGATCCAGTGGAACATCGATCTTTCCGCCGTCGGTGGGAATCTGAGCAATGTGAACAACCTGACGATTGGTGTGGAAGGCGCCGGCGCTTCCGGCACCCTCTTCATCGACGACATTCGGCTCTACGGCCGGGCGGCGCAGTACATTATGCCCACCGAGCCCGACAGCGCCGCCTTGCTGGCTCACTACGAGTTCGAGGGCAACGCCAACGACAGTTCCGGCAACGGGCTCGATGGCGCCATCGTCGATGGCGAGTTGGTCAGCCCGGGCAAACTCGGCCAGGGCATGGCCGTGCAGGTCAACGACGCCGGCTATGTCGATCTGGGCAATCCTCCCTCGCTCGATTTCGGTACCGTCGATTGGACCGTCTCGGCCTGGTTCAAGACGGGTATGACCGGCACCGGTGATGACAACAAGGGAACCATCTATGGCAAGGGGGGTGACAGTGGCGGTGGTCATCGCTATTGCCTGATCATGAGCGAAGTCACCGAAGGCGTTATCGCGCTGGTCACCGACGACAACGTGACGAAGGTCGTGGTCGAGTCGACGAGTGTGACCAATGATGACGAGTGGCACCTGGTGGTCGGCCAGCGGAAGGGCACGGCGCTCAACATCTTCATCGACGGACTTCTGGAAGGGACCGGTGCCGCGGCTGAAGATTACGATCTCTCCGGCACCGTGCAGCACAACGCGTACATTGGCGCGATCACCAACAACGGTGACGGCAGCTTGTACAAGTTGTTCATCGGTCTGCTCGACGACGTGCGTGTCTACAACTCGGCGCTGTCTGAAGGAGAAATCCTGTGGCTTGCCGGCCGCACGGCGCCGATCAGCAAACCGTTCTAAGCTGGGGCCCTGGGTAGGATGCTGGGGCCGGCGCGGCGCAGCATCGTTCTCAGAACGCTGCAAATGAGTGTCGCAGAGGACAGGGTAACGCCATGTTGCCCTGTCCTCTGCACTATTGCCTCGCCTTCGATGCCCCCGGGCCGTAGTGCTTCCCCGTTTGTTTTTCGGACTTTCATGCGGTTCATTTCCGTCACCTGTCGGCCCCTGCGGTGTCGTTTTTGCATTTTGTTGCGGCTGGCCGTACACTTGTCTTCCAAATTGGCCCGCTAAGGGCTATTTCCTGGTGTATGGACGGGTTTCTGAAGCGGCAGGACGATGAAACTCCCTGCACCGGGGCCTGGGAGGGTCCGTGGTCGGACTCACCCGACGTGGTGCAGTGGCTGGCATCAGAGGCGGGATTCTGCCGCGAAACGAGCCTGAGAGGTAGCAACATGTCGAAACGAGAACCGATTGACAGCCTGATTTCGCATCCAAATACCCCTGTCGACAGGGGGGGGTGGCCGGGTTGGCGTGAAGCCGGAGGGCGATCGTGAAAGTATCCGGTTCAGCGGATGAGTTGCCGGGAGCATCGGATGCCCAGACGTTTCTGCGGCTCTATCAGGCGAACGAGCGCCGGATCTACGGCTTCATCCTGGCCCTGGTGCCCGATTGGTCCGAGGCCGAGGATCTGTTGCAGGAGACCACGGCTGTGATGTGGTCCAAGTTCGACCAGTTCACGGTGGGAACGGATTTTGCCGCCTGGGCGATGTGCATCGCCCGTTACCAGATCATGAACTATCGCAAGAAGAAGCGCAATCAGCGCGTTTTGTTCAGCGATGAGGTTTTGCAGGCGATTGAGGGACAGATCAGCACGGCCGCGAGCCAACTGGACGTGCGCCGGGACGCCCTGCGCGATTGCCTGAAGAAGCTGCCGGAGCGGGATCGAGAACTGGTGCATTTGCGCTATGAATACGATGCGACGACCAAGTCCGTGGCCGAACGGGTCGGACGCGGCATCGATGCGGTGTACAAGGCGTTGAACCGCATCCACGTTCAGTTGCTCCACTGTATCCGCCGTACGCTCGCTATGGAGAGATCGACATGACCGACGGATCACGAGAATCGGCGGAATTCCTGGAATTGCTGGGCGCCCTGCGTGAAGGGCTGTTGACGGATGAGCAGTTCGCGCAGCTCGACCGTCTGCTGGCCTCCGATCCGACGCTACAGCAATCGTACGTGGAGTACATGCTCCTCTGCGCGGACTTGCGTCGCTATCATGGCATGCCGGAACGAGGTGGCGCCGACGGATCGCCGGCGGCGTGGGCCTCCGGTCTCTTGTCGCTCGAGGCGCCCGCCGATGCCGGTATGCCCGAGAGTGAAGCCATCCTCGATGAGGTGGTCGAACAGGACCGGCGCAGCGCCGAGCAACAGGCGGCCGAGCGCGCCCAACGCGAAGCCGAGGCGCACAAAGAAGCCATTCGCCGGGCAGCCGAAGCGGCGCTCGAGCGCTTCAAGGAGCAGGAACGGCTGCGCCAGGAGGAACTGGCCTATCGTGCGCATCTGGCCCGACGCCGTCAACTGGCGATCAGTGTATCGATTGCGGCGGTCCTACTGGTCGGCACCGCGTTGATATGGATCTCCCGGTGGCAGTCCAAGACGCCGGCTCCCCCGGAACCCCGAACGGCCGTTTTGCCTCCGGTAGTGGCCCGGATCGCGCGCTCCAGCCGGGCCCAGTGGGCCCGGGCCGATTTCTCGACGGCCCGCGGCACGCGACTGACCGCTTCGGCCATGTCCCTGGTACAGGGCTTGGTGGAGTTGACTTTCGATGGCGGCGCCGACGTGCTCGTGCAGGCCCCGGCGACGCTGCACCTGGAAGATACGGATCAGGTGTTTCTGCGCGGCGGCGCGGTTTCGGTGACCGTGGCCGAGGGCTCGTCCGGTTTCGTCGTGCGCACGCCCACCGGGACCGTCGTCGACTACGGCACCGAATTCGGTGTTCTCGTGAACCATCGCGGCGAGACCGAGGCGCTCGTGTACAAGGGCAAAGTGGGCTTGCGCAGCGGTTCGGATCCGGTGCGGTCGGTCACGTCCATGATGCTGACGGAGGGCCAGGCCGGGGCGGTGGATGCGGCCGGCGGTGTGGTCCCCCGGGCCTTTCGTCCGGGTCAGGTCGTGCGAGAGATATCGAGGACGCCGAGTTTTGGCATTCCCGGAAAACGGCTGGATCTGTCCGATGTCATTGGTGGGGGCAACGGGTTCGGTACGGGACGGGCCGGGACCGCGATCAGTCCGGTCGACGGCCGGCGGGTCGAACTCCTGGAGGCCGACCGCAGTGGGTTACGGCAGTATGTGCCGGTGGCATGGCATGACTACATCGATGGGGTATTCGTGCCCGATGGAGACGCGTCGCGTATTGTCAGTTCACAGGGTCACATCTTCGACGCGTGTCCGGCGACCAACAACATCTACAACATGGAGATCACCAACATCGGCAACGCCAGTTGTGGCCAGCAGTTGCTGGACGGATTGGCGTACGGGTCACAAGGTCGGCCCTGCATTCTCATGCACGCCAACCTCGGCATCACCTTCGACCTGGCCCGGATCGCTTCGGCCAATCCCGGCTCGCAGGTTGCACGGTTCGAAGCCGGGTTCGGCGTCTCGGAAAGCGCGACCAGGCGGCCCTGCCATGCAGATTTCTGGGTGCTTGTCGATGGCCAGGTCCGCTTCCATCGGCCTGGGGTCAACCGCAAGGGCATGGCCGGCCGAATCGATGTTGCACTGGCCGAGGGCGACCGGTTTCTGACCCTGATAACCACCGACGGCGGCGACCCCGACGGCCAGACCTCCCCTCATCGATCGACGGACAGCGACTGGTGCGTGTTTGCCGAACCGGCATTGAATCTCGTGCCGGCTACGGTCGCTGCCACGGAGGGCGCGCCGGCCGGGTAGACACCGGGCGGCCATTGCAGGACGCCCGGAGGACAGGTGTCTGGGCGATGGGCCGGACTGTTTCCGGACGGGCCCGCTGAGGCCGGCCCCTCAATGGTAGGCAAATCGGCGAAAACGAAATGTAATATGGGCTTGTCGGCCGACCCGCCCTCATGGCACAATGTTGGGCCAGACGCTTTCTCGCCGATGCGCTGGTCCAGGGCGTTTTCCGGCACGGTTGAATCCTGTTTGGCGCGGTGGAATTGATGCAATCGATAGCCGTCGATATCACGCCGCATCCGAATATTCTGCTTCGGTCTCGGGGCATTTCTGCCGATGTACTATATCTGCTCCAGGGCACGTCTGGAGCCGAGCGATACTAAGGTTTCGTTTGATGGAGGATCACGATGAATAAGAAAACCACGTATTTATTGGTCCTGGGAGCGGTCTTCGCGCTCGTGGGGCCGGCGCTGGCCGGCATTCAGGTGGCCGAAGAGTTGCTGGTTGACCTCAGAGCTGAAGACCTGCCCTACGGCACCCCTGGAGCGACCTGGATCAACCACGGGACGCTGGGGGACTTCACGACGATGGGCACGCCCTTCGTCGAGGATGTCGCGGGTCGCAAAGCTGTGACCTTCGATGGCTCAAGCTATTTCGAGGGGCCCTTGTCGGTGGAGGGCATCGAGGGCGACGGCACCCGTTCGATCGAGGTCTGGGCGTATAACGGGCCGGATTTCGTGGGCGAGGAGACCATGGTTTCCTGGAGTCATCGCGGCGGGCCGGGCGGTACGAACATCGCCTTCAACTATGGCAACCATGGGACCTGGGGGGCCGTGGGGCACTGGGACACGCCCGATATGCCCTGGTCGGATCCGCATTCCCCGGCGCCGGAGGCTGAGAAATGGTGGTACCTGGTCTACACGTATGATGGCGCTACCGTTCGCCTCTACGTCAATGGCGAAGAGAACACCGTCAGCGACGAGGCACTCAATACGCACGGCCCCAACATCATTCGCGTGGCCGCCCAGTCGAACGATGCTGGGGACGGGGTCCACGCCGCCGTCAATTTCACCGGGTCCATCGCCGAGGTGCGCATCCACGACGGCGTCTTGAGCCCGGCGGCGATCGCCACGAACTTCGTTTCGAAACCGGGCGATCCTATCGCGGCCTCACCGGACCCTGAGGACGGTCAAATCGACGTGCCGCGCGATGCGGTTCTCAGTTGGATCGCGGGAGAGTTTGCGGCCACGCACGATGTGTATCTGGGCACGAACTTCGACGACGTCAATCTGGCCGGTCCGGCCGATGCGCTGGGCGTGTTGGTCAGCCAGGGACAGGCGGGCACGACGTACGATCCCGCGGGCGTGTTCGACTATGGACAGACCTACTACTGGCGTGTCGACGAAGTCAATGCGGCGCCCGACAATACGATCTTCACGGGCGACGTGTGGAGTTTCACGGCCGAGCCGCGGGCCTATCCGATTGCGGGTATCATCGCCACCAGCAACGGCACCTCCGAGCCGGACTCCGGACCGGACAAGACGGTGGACGGGTCGGGCCTCGGCGCCGACGGTCAGCATTCGACCCTGCCGACCGACATGTGGGCCGGGACGACCGGTGGGGCTGAGCCCGTGTGGATCCAGTACGAGTTCGATAAGGTCTACAAGCTGTACGAGATGCAGGTCTGGAACTACAACGTGTCGTTCGAGCCGCTGCTCGGGTTCGGGTTCAAAGAGGTCACGATCGAGACCTCCGAGAACGGCATGGATTGGACGGTTTTGAAAGACGCCGAGTTTGCCCAGGCCACGGCCCGCGCGAACTACACCACCAACATCCTTGTGGATCTCGAAGGAGTGGCTGCCCGGTTCCTCCGTCTGACGGCCAACAGCGCCTACGGTATGACGGGCCAGGTCGGTCTCAGCGAAGTCCAGGTGCTCTACATGCCGGTCCAGGCCCGCGAGCCCGAGCCGGCTGACGGGGCGGTCGACGTCAGCGTCGATACCGTGCTCGATTGGCGGGCCGGTCGCGAGGCGGCCATGCACGAAGTCTACTTCGGGACCGACGCCGAGGCCTTGGCGCTCGTCGATACGGTTACCGACAGTCTGTATGCCCCGGGCGTTCTGGATTTGGGCGCGACCTACTACTGGCAGATCGACGAGGTCAACGAGGCCGAGGCGATCAGCACGTGGGCAGGTCCTCTCTGGAACTTCGCGACGCAGGAGTTCCTGCTCATCGACGATTTCGAGGGCTACAACGATGACGACAAGCGGATCTACGAAGCCTGGATCGACGGCCTCGACGTTCCGGCCAACGGCTCGCAGGTCGGCTATCTGGATGCACCGTTCGCCGAGCGGACGCTCGTTCACGGCGGACGGCAGTCCATGCCGCTGGTGTACGCCAACACCGGCAGTGTTTCATACTCCGAAGCGGAGCTGACGTTGCCGGCCGGGCAGAACTGGACGCAGGCGGGCGTGACAACGCTGACGCTCTACTTCTATGGCGATCTGGAGAACGACCCGGCCCAAGTGTACGTGAAGATCAACGGCACCAAGGTCACCGGTGGCGGCAGCACGAACCTGGCGCTGTGGCAGCAGTGGGACATCGACCTGGCCGCGACTGGCGCCAACCTCCAGAATGTCACGAAGGTGATCGTTGGTGTCGAGGGCAGTGGTTCCGGCACGATCTATGTCGATGACCTCCGTTTGTACCGTACGGCCCCGGTCGTGGCGACGCCCGTTGATCCGGGCAACAACGGTCTGGTGTTGCGGTACACCTTCGAGAACAACGTCAACGACGCTTCAGGTAACGGCCGTGACGGGACGCCCATGAACGATCCGTTCTATGAGGACGCTCCGGGCGATCTCGGTCGCGCGATGATGTTCGACGGCATCAACGACTACGTCGAATTGCCCATCGGGGCACTGGTCGGTTCGCTGACCGACATGAGCGTGGCTACCTGGGTGAACCTGGCCGACAGCACGTCCTCCTGGCAGCGCGTGTTCGATTTCGGCAGCACCAACACCGGGGGCTACATGTTCCTGGCTCCGCGCACGGGGACGGGCGGCCCGATTCGGTTCGCCATCACCCCGGCCGGCGGCACTGAGTCGGTTGTGGAAACTGCGTCGAATCTGCCGCCCGGCTGGCACCACCTTGCGGTGACGATCGACAGCGCGAGCATGACGGCTTCGCTCTATGTCGACGGCGCTCTGGCGGCCAGTGGCGCCACAGCCACGTTGCCTCAAGATCTGGGCACGCCCACCCAGAACTGGTTGGGTCGTTCGCAGTACACCGCCGACGGCTACTTCACCGGTTCGCTGGCGGACTTCAGCATCTACAACCGGGCCCTTTCGGCCGGTGAAGTCCGTTACCTGGCGGGGGATCGCTAACAGCGCCCGACCACGTTGGGTAGAGAATTGGTTTCATCACGGGGCCCGCGCCGATTCGGCGCGGGCCCCGTTGCGTTTTTCGGTTGACCTGGCCGTGAATGTTACCCCATGATAGCGGCGGCACGATGTCCCGACGTTGGAGAAAGACGCATGCAGAAAGTCACAGTGTTGTTGGCAGCGATCATCGCGCTGGTTCTGGGGCCGGGCCTTTGCACTGCCGGGCTCGGTGCACGGCAGACGGTCCACCCGGTCGATCATGGCAAAGCCCTGGTCAATCCGCAGATGGGTTGGACCATGCACTTCTACTCGAACATCATCACCAACTACGGCTCGAAACTGGCGCCGTCGGATACGCTGGACGATTTTCCGGGGCTCTCCTGCGTCTATTTGCGCGTTCCCTGGTCGTTCCTGGAGCCCGAAGAAGGGCGATTCAATTGGTCGCTGCTCGACACACCCGCCCAGCGCTGGATCGAGACGGGCAAGCAGGTCGCGCTGCGGATCAGCAGTACGGAATCGTGGATGCGCTGGGCGACGCCCAAGTGGGTGCATGAGGCCGGCGCGCAAGGCTACAACTTCACGGTGGGCAGAGGCGTCGATCCGAACGGGCCGTACTGGGAGCCCGACTACAAGGACCCGGTCTTTCTCGACAAGCTCGATCGCTTCCTGGCCGCGCTGGCCCAGCGCTACGATGGCAACCCGAACGTCGCGTTTATCGACATCGGTTCGTTCGGTGTCTGGGGTGAGGGCCACTCGTGGGCCAGCTCGAAGCTGCCGTTTGATTTCGCAGCGCGCCAAGCGCACGTGGATCTCTACTGTAAGCACTTCAAGAAGACGCTACTGGCGATCAGCGATGATTTCGCCGGCCCGGAGGAGCCCGGCGCGCATCTGCCGATTACCGATTACGCCTTGTCCAAAGGGGTGACCCTGCGTGACGACAGCATCTGCGTTCAGCCGCCGCCACGCTCGTGGTTTCACGCGGAGCTGGCACAGGCGTTTTGGCCCAAGCTACCTGTTGTACTCGAACACGAGCACTACGGACCGAGCAAACAGAAGAACGCCTGGGGTGACGGCTCACTGCTCGCGAAGTCGATCGAGGAGTATCACGCCAGCTACATGTCGATTCACTGGTGGCCCCGTATCCTGCTGGAGGAGAACCGCGCCATCATTGACCAAATCAATCGCCGTATGGGTTATCGCCTGCAACTGCGCGAGGCGCGTTTTCCGACGCAGGTTCGTTTGGGTGGACGCTTCACGATCGAGACCACCTGGGCCAATGCCGGCGTCGCCCCGTGCTATCCCGGTGGCTTCGTTGGTTTCACCCTGAAGGACGGGCAGGGGGGCATCGTGGCTGCCTTTGTCGATGAATCGTTCGATGTCCGGGATCTGAAGGTAGGCTCGCCCGGAGAGGCGCCGACCCAGGCCTTGACCTCCGAGCTGATCGTAGCCGAGAAGAGCTATGGCTTCGCGCCGGTGAGCCAGAGCGGCACCTACGATCTCTACGTCTCAGTTGGCCGGCGCGACGCGACCCCGGTGATCGCACTGCCTCACGACGATGACGACGGCCACCGCCGCTACCGGCTCGGTTCTGTCGCGATCTTGCCTCGTGTTGAATAGGCGTTATCATCCTGAGGCAACGCCGAAGGATCTGAGCCGGGAGCAGAAGTCTCTTTCGTCTCGGCCCAGATCCTTCACTTCGTTCAGGATGACAAGAGCGGGCGTACTCGTGGATCGTGACTTCTCTCAGATCTGCGAATAGTCGGCGGGCTTGAGATACAGGTTCGTAATCCCGCAGAGGATCTTTTTGTCGGCGTATTCCGGAATCGAACTGAGGGCCTTCCATTCGGGTGAGCTGACGAATGTCTTCCAGTTGGCCTGGCGCTCCTCCATGTCGTTGAAGACGAGCATGTAGGTCAGGTTGGGCATCTTGTCGCCGGCCAGGGTCTGGCCAAAGAAGACGGGATGCAGGCCGCTCTTGCGGAAAATGTCGATCTCGCCCGTATTGAACATCTCGATCTTCTTCAGGCCTGTCTTGACGCTGGGGCTCTCGTAGGTCCGCAACTGCAGCACACGGCCTGGCTTTTTGATCGGCGTCTCCAGATGGGCCATGCCCTCGAACGCGAGCATCAACTGGCTGGTCATGCGCTTGTAGGCCGGATTGTCGGCCGGCGCATCGAGAAAAGCCGCGCCGGCCTGCATGAACTCATAATCATTGCCCAAGTCCTGCACCAGGCCGACGAAAGACGCCAGCGATTTGTGACGCAGTAGGACGTAGACCGGGCTGAGGCCCTCCCAGGGATAGAACACACCGACCGGATCGATGCCGATGCGATTCAGGGCCGGAATGGCCGCGTCGCGGAGAAAGGCATCCAGTCCGGCCTTCTGGGCCTCCGTCTCGATCTCATAGCGCCGCAGTTCGAAGTAGTCGCGGCCTCGTTCTGCCCCCTGGGTGACCGCACCCGTGCCCAGGGCGGCCAGAGAAGTGATACAGGACGTTTTCAGGAATGCGCGTCGTTGCATGGCGTGTCTCCTCTCTTTCCTTCGGATCCTTGATTGCCCGGGCAACCACGGAGGGTTGCTACAGGTCATTGAATTCAACACGGCCCTATGCTATCTTCTGACACGTGAATGCGAAAGTGGTTTCAGCGCATTGCCAACAAAATGAATCACCCCAGTGGTGAGGGGACATGGCATGGAAGATGGGCCGAAGGACGCGGGCAGTGGCCGCGTGGTCTCGATCGATGCTCTGCGGGGCTTCGATATGTTCTGGATCATCGGCGGGGGGTTGCTGTTCCAGCGTTTGCTCCAGGTGGGGCAACATCCCGCCGCAGCGGCCCTGGAGAAACAACTTCACCACGTCGACTGGGCCGGCTTCCACTTCGAAGACCTGATCTTCCCGCTGTTTGTCTTCCTGCTCGGCGCGGTCATGCCCTTTTCGCTGTCACGCCGCCTGGAGCGGGGCCAAAGCGTCTTGCGGGTCCATCTGCACGTGCTCAAACGAGCCGCGGCACTCATCTTGCTGGGCCTGATCTTCAACGAGGTGCAGCGTTTCGACTGGCCCAATATGCGCTGGCCGGGCGTGCTCCAGCGGATCGGCCTGTGCTACTTCTTTGCAGCCCTGCTCGTCATCCACACGAAATGGCGCACGCAGGCAATCGTGGTGGCGGTGGTGCTACTGGCCTATTGGGCGGTGACGATGCTGGTCCCGGCCCCTGGCTTCGAGGCGGGCGACCTGACGCCCGAGGGGTCTCTGTCCTCGTCTATCGATCGGCAGCTCATTCCGGGGGTCCTTTACTATGGCCACGGCGATAACGAAGGGCTGCTCTCGACGCTGCCCGCTATCTGCACGGCCCTCCTCGGCGCGCTGGCGGGGCAGTGGCTGCGCTCCGATCGCCCGGGTTCGCGCAAGGCGGCGGGGTTGGCGCTGGCCGGGGTCGCGTGCGTCGTCGCCGGCTATCTCTGGGGATTCGTCTTCCCCATTATCAAGATCCTCTGGACCAGTTCCTTTGTGTTGTTTGCCGGCGGGTGGAGCCTCCTGCTGCTGGCACTTTTCTACTGGATCATCGACGTGCTGGGCTTCAAGCGGTGGGCCTTTTTCTTCATCGTCATCGGCATGAACCCCATCACGATCTATTTCCTCCAGCGGTTCGTCAATTTTGGCGATATTGCCGAGTTCTTCCTGAGCGGCACCGCCGCCCATGCCGGTGCCTACGCGGCGGTAGTCCTGTCGTTCGGCGCCCTGATGATTCGCTGGTTGCTGCTGTGGTTCCTGTATCGCCACAAGATTTTCTTCAAAGTCTAGATCACGCTTCTTGATTGGAGTCGATTCCATGATGCGACACACTGTCTCGACACGGCGTAAGGCCTGTTTTGTTTTCCTGGTTACGTTCCTGGTGCCCCTGGCGGCGATGGCTCAGAACCTCACGCCGCCCGGCAAGCCGATAACCTCGGCGCGGGTTAAGAGGCAATTCGCCAATCCGCCTCGGGAGTATGCCTCGGCGCCGCTGTGGACCTGGAACGATCGGCTAACCGAAGAGCAGGTCGTCGGCACCATGCGCGATCTGGCGGGCCAGAACGTCAGGCAGGTCTTCGTGCACCCGCGCCCGGGCCTGATGACGCCGTACCTGTCAGAGGAGTGGTTTGGCCTGTGGAAGGCGGTCCTCCGCGAAGCCAAGAAGCTCGACATGAACGTGTGGATCTACGATGAGAACTCGTACCCCTCGGGTTTTGCCGGTGGATTGGTCCCCGAGGCCATGCCGGAATCACGGGGCAAGGGATTGGGCCTGCGCGAGGTCGAGATGCTGCCGAAGCCGGATGACAATTTGATCGCTGCCTTTCGTTTGACTGATTCCGGATACGAGAACATCACCACTCGGGTCCGAGCCGGGGAAGCGTTTCCCGAAGGCCGCTATCTGGTGGCGTCGCTGCGTCTGGCTCGTGAAGGCGGCTGGTTCGGCGGCAAGTGGTACGTCGATCTGATCAAGCCCGGGGTGACCGAGAAGTTCATCGAGATCACGATGGAGAAATATCGCCAGGAGATCGGTGACGAGTTCGGCAAGCGTGTCCCGGGCTGGTTCACCGACGAGCCGCACCTGGCCCCGGCCGGCGGTCTGCATTGGTCCGACGGTCTGGCCGAGCGATTCGAAGAACGCTGGGGCTACGATCTGATCGACCATCTCCCGTCGCTGGCCCAGCCCATCGGCGACTGGAAGCGCGTGCGGCACAACTACTACAACCTCCTGCTCGAGCAATTCATCGAGCATTGGTCCAAGCCTTGCTATGAATACTGCGAGCAGCACAACCTGGAATTCACGGGTCACTACTGGGAACACGGCTGGCCCGGGGCCGGCCACGGCGGTGACAACATGGCCATGTACGCCTGGCATCAGCGGCCCGCCATCGATACCTTGATGAACCAGTACAGCGAGAGCGTCAACGCCCAGTTTGGCAACGTGCGCTCGGTCAAAGAGCTTTCCAGTGTCGCCAATCAGATGGGCCGGCGGCGCACGCTTTGCGAGGCCTACGGGGCCGGCGGCTGGGACCTGCGCTTCGAGGACATGAAACGGATCGGCGACTGGCTCCTGGTACTGGGCGTCAATACGCTCGACGAGCACCTGTCCTATGTCACCATCCGGGGCGCACGCAAGCGCGACCATCCGCAGTCGTTCTCCTACCACACACCCTGGTGGGAGGCTTACCATGTGATGGCCGAGTATTTCACCAGGCTCTCGCTGGTGATGTCCCAGGGCAAGCAGATCAATCGTGTCCTGGTGCTCGAACCGACCACGACGACCTGGATGTACCAGGGCAGCACCATCCCGGCCGGCAAGCTGGGCCAGATTGGCAACCGATTTCAGGCCTTGCTGATGGACCTGGAAGGAGCCCAGGCCGAATACGACGTGGGCTGTGAAGACATCATCGGCCGCCAGGGCCGTGTCGAAGGCACGCAGTTCAAGGTGGGCCACGGTGCGTACGATACGGTGGTTCTGCCTCCTCTGACTGAGAATCTCAATACGCCGACGATGGCGCTGCTGGAAAGGTACGTTCGCGCCGGTGGCGTGGTCCTCTGTTGTGGTGACGCGCCCGCCTATGTGGACGGCTCGCCTTCCGAGCGTGGAGCCGCACTGACGAAGGGGGCCGGTTGGCAGCGGGTCGAGACGAAAGACGTCCCCACGCTGGTGCTGGCCCGTTCCGAGGATGGTTTCGCCCTCGAACGCGATCCTGCTGACCAGGGCATCCTGTTTCACCACCGGCGCCACGTTAAAGACGGGCAATTCCTGCTACTGGTCAACACGAGCATCGAATCGCCGTCAGCCGGAACGATCCGCTCCGATCTGAAGGGCGTGCGCCAATGGAACCTCAGCACGGGTAAGGTCGAACCCTATTCGTTCGCGGAGACCGACGCCGGCATCACGGCCCGCTTCGAGCTGCCGCCTTCGGGCAGTCTGTTGCTCTTTCTCTCGGAGAAATCCGTCAAGCAGCCGAAGGTGCCGGCGCTCGCAGCGGCCTTGTGCAAGGCGCAGCCCGGAACCGTCCAAATCCAACGCCTGCAACCCAACGTTCTGACGCTCGACTTCGTCGACATCACCGCCGGCGGCGAAACGCTCAACGACGTCTATTTCTATCGGGCCAATCAATTCGCGTTCCAGCAGAACGGCATGGACCGCAACCCGTGGGACAGTGCCGTGCAACTGCGTGACCAGCTCATCACGAAGACCTTCCCGGCCAATAGCGGCTTCACCGCCAGCTACGCATTCACGATCGAGCAGGCCGTCCCGGAAAATCTCGCCATCGTGATCGAGCGCACCGATCTCTATACCATCACCTGTAATGGCAAGCCCGTCACAGCCAAGGAGAGCGACTGGTGGCTCGACAAGGCCTTTGGCAAGATCGATATAGCCCAGGCTGCAAAAGTGGGCCAGAATGTGGTTACCATCAAGGCTCAGCCCTTTACGATCTATCATGAGTTGGAACCCGCCTACGTCCTGGGCGATTTTGCGCTCAAGCCCGTCGACAAGGGTTTCGTGGTCGTGCCCGATCGACCGTTGGCCATCGCGCAAGGTGCGGCCGAGCCCGTGCACAGCGTCAATCCCGACGGCACGATGTGGCTTAGCGGCGGGATCGGCTTTAGGGACGGTGTCGAGGACCGGACCCCATTCGTCGAGTTCGATCTGGGGCGCCCCGTCGATCTGGCCGCGATCAAGATCTGGAACTACAACGAGGGGCACGTCCGAGACCTGACGGGCCGGGGCGCCAAAGGCCTGCGGGTCCTGGGTTCGACGACCGGCACGCCCGATTCGTTCAGCCAGGACCTGGGTACGTTCGAACTGGCTCGCGCCGGCGCCAACAGCCCGGCTCAAAAGCTTGAGATGCGAGCCGATGGCCTCCGGTTCATCCGTTTCGAGATTCTCTCCAATCATCACGGCGTCAGCTACCCAGCCGAAGGGCACCCCCGCGACGATGGCTTCGTCGGACTGGCGGAGGTGCGTTTCGTCACCGGTACAGGCCGGCAGGTCAAAGGCGTGAGGATCCGCCGCGTTTCAGGCGAGTTGAATTCGATGGGCCGCGTGGCGAGCCATCTGCTGGATGGCAGCGGGCTGACCACCTCCCGACCCGGTTGGCGACAGCAGGGCCATCCGTTCTACGCCGCAGGGGTGTGCTATCGCCAGCGTTTCGATGTGGGCAAACCCAAGGGGACCTATACGGTCAGCCTCCCCGATTGGTATGGCAGCGTCGCTCGCGTCGAGGTCAACGGCAAGTGTGCGGGTCACATCGTCGCGCCGCCGTGGGAGTGCGAGGTCACGGATCAGCTCAAGCGGGGCGAAAACGAAATCGATGTCGTCGTCATCGGCACGCTCAAGAACACGCTCGGCCCGCACCACAACGGCGCGGGTCTGGGCAGCGCCTGGCCCGGGATGTTCCAACGCGGCCCCGAGACGGGTCCGCCTCCCGGACAGGAATACCACGGCGTCGAGTACGGACTGTTCCAGCCGTTCGCGCTGAAGCAGGAACTCAAACAATAGCGACGAGTAGGAGTGCACAATGGTAGCACTGGGCGTCTTGCTGCACGCGATTGGCGGCTTCGCGGCCGGGAGTTTCTACATCCCGTTCAAGAAGGTTCGCGATTGGGCGTGGGAGAGCTACTGGCTCGTGGGCGGCGTGTTCTCGTGGGTCATCGCGCCGTGGGTGGTAGCGCTGCTGGTGGTGCCTGGGCTGCTCTCGGTCCTGGGTGAGGCGCCGCCGAGCACGATCTTCTGGACCTTTTTCTTCGGCGTGCTCTGGGGGGTCGGAGGCCTGACCTTCGGTCTGTCCATGCGGTATCTGGGCATGTCGCTGGGGTACGCGATTGCCTTGGGTTTCTGTGCGGCGTTCGGGACGATCGTTCCGCCCATCTTCAAAGGCGAGTTCGTCGGTCTGCTGGCGACGACGTCGGGCTTGATCACGCTGGCCGGCATTGTGGTCTGTCTGGTCGGCATTGGCATCTGCGGCTGGGCGGGCGTCTCGAAGGAACGCGAACTGTCCGAGGAGAAGAAGAAGGAGACGATCAAGGAGTTCAATTTCACCAAGGGGGTCCTGGTGGCGATGTTCGCGGGCGTGATGAGCGCGTGCATGGCCTTTGCCATCGAGGCCGGTGAGCCGATCGCCTCTCTGGCCGGTCAGCGCGGCACGCCGTCGCTTTGGGTCAACAGCCCTGTATACGTCTTCATCTTCGCCGGCGGCTTCACCACGAATTTCATCTGGTGTGTCTATCTCAATCGCAAGAACCGCACGGCCGGCGACTATGTCGACGCGCGCCGGACGCCGCTGCTGACCAATTACCTCTTCAGCGCCCTGGCCGGTGTCACCTGGTACTTTCAGTTCATGTTTTTCGGGATGGGCAAGACCCGGATGGGCGCGTACGATTTCTCAAGTTGGACCATCCACATGGCGTTTATCATTGTCTTTAGCAACCTGTGGGGCCTGTTCTTCCGCGAATGGAAGGGCACGAGCCGACGGACGCATCGCCTCATCGTCAGCGGGCTGATGGTCCTGGTCTTGTCGACCGTCGTTGTGGGCGTGGGGAACTACCTGGCCAGCCGAGAGCAGCAGGAGATGCCGGTCGAGTCCGACGTCCTTACCGCCATGCCCCTGGAGATACGAGAGGGATAGACCGATGCAACACCAAGAGACAATGACGTCCAGGCAGCGCGTCTTGCAGACGCTCAACCACGAAGTGCCCGATCGTGTGCCCATCGATCTGGGCGGCTTTCAGACCGGCATCCACAAGAAGGCCTACATCGAACTGCTCGGGCACCTGGGCATCGACGACGAGGTGGAGCTTATGGACCCGGTCCAGCAGCTCGCCAGGCCATGCGAGGAAGTGCTCCGGCGGTTTCACGTCGATACGCGCTACGTCTTCGCCCACGGGCCCGACAGCTTCACCGGTGGCATCGAACAGCATACCCGCGGCGGACGGCTCTGGCACGATCTCAAAGACGAATTCGGCGTCGTCTGGTCCATGCCCGACGATCAGCGGCTCTACATGGACATCTCGCACCACCCGTTGGCCGACGCCACGATCTCGGATCTGGCGGATTACCCCTTCCCCAAAGGCGATGACCCGACGCGCTTCACGGGGCTGCGCGAAGAGGCCCAGCGGTTGCGCGACGAAACACCCTACGCGATCTCGACCGGTATCGGGGGCGTGGTCTACGAAATCTGCTGGTACATGCGCGGCCTGGAGCTGTGGTTCATGGATACGATCGAGAACCAGGACTTCTGCGCGGCGCTGCTGGATAAGACCCTGGCCTATTGGATGGGCTACTACACGGAATTCATGAGCCAGGTGGGCGACCTCGTCGACATCGTGATGATTGGCGACGACATCGCCGGGCAATCGGGGCCGCTTTTCTCGCCCGATTTCTACCGGAGCATCGTCAAGCCCAGGCAGAAGAAGCTCGTCCAGCACATCAAGTCGTTGACCGATGCCAAGATCTGGTACCATACGTGCGGCTCGGCCGTGCCCCTGATTCCCGACCTGATCGACAACGGGATCGATATCCTCAATCCCGTCCAGATCAGTGCGGCCAACATGGACCCGGGCCAGCTCAAAAAGGCCTTCGGTGCGCAATTGACCTTCTGGGGCGGCGGGGTCGACACCCAGCACGTGCTGAGCTTCAGTACACCGGACGGGGTCCGAGAGGACGTGCGCAAGAACGTCAATCTCCTCAAGCCCGGTGGCGGCTACGTCTTCAACAGCGTGCACAACATCCAGGCCGGCGTGCCGGCCGAGAACATCGTCGCCATGTTCGACGCCGCCTACGAATCCGGCTTCTACGAGTGACCCACACGAGGGAGGATGCACCATGAATCGGGATACCAATTCACTGACCCGTCGCGATTTCGTCTCTGCCGCCGGCAGTGCCGCCTTGGCCTTCACGATCGTCAAGCCCGGCGCCGTGCGGGGCACGCAGGCCAACAGCCGCATCAAAGCGGGCATCATCGGCACGGGCGGTCGCGGCAAAATGATTACGGGCATGGTTCGCAACCACGGCAGCTATGAGGTCGCGGCTTTGGCCGACTACTTCGCGCCGGTGGTCGAGGCCGCCGGGCAGCAGTTCGATGTACCGGGCAATCGCTGCTTCTCCGGGCTCTCGGGCTATCAGCAGCTCATTGCCAGTGGGGTCGACGCGGTGTTCCTGGAGACCCCGCCGTGCTTTTTCCCCGACCACGTCGAGGCCGCTGTGGCCGCAGGCAAGCACGTCTATCTCGCCAAGCCGCTGGGCTGCGACGTGCCCGGCTGTCTGCGGATCGGCCAGGCGGGCCGAAAGGCCACGGCCGACAACAAGGTCTTCCTCGTCGATTTCCAGACGCGCACCGATCCGTTCTTCATCGAGGCTGTCCAGCGTGTCCGCGACGGGGCCATAGGCGCCCTTGGCATGCTCAGCTCGGAGTACAACGACGAGAGTTTTGCCGACCCGCCGCTGACCGGTACCATCGAGAGCCGGCTCCAGCACTTGATCTGGGTCAACGACGAGGCGTTGGGGGGCAGCTATCTGGTCAACGCGGGGATTCATGCCGTGGACGTCGGGTTGTGGATCGCCGGTCAGAGACCGGTCAGTGCGATGGGGGCCTCGCGCCTCGGACGCGCCGATCCGCACGGCGACTCGCACGACGTCTATTCGATCACGTACGAGTTTCCCAACGGCTTGATCCTGAACCATCGCGGCGAGCACCTCAAGAACCGCTCGGAATTCCGCAGTGAGTGTTTCGCCCAGGGCCGTGATGGCTATCTCGAATCGGGTTACCAGTCCCGCGTCCGCATCCTGGGCAATCGTACGGGCTATCGCGGTGGCGACGTCGTGGGGCTCTATCAGCGCGGCGCCGAGCGCAATATCGATGCGTTTCACCAGTGCGTCACGGAGGGCATCACCGATAACGCCACCATCGAACCGAGCGTCAACGCCACCCTGGCGACGATCCTGGGCCGCGAGGCCGCGCGGCGCCGCACGAAATTGACCTGGGACGAGATGATCCGGGAGAACCGCCGGCTCGACGTGGACCTGAGCGGCCTGAAGGCCTGACGCATTTGTCATCCTGAGCCGGAGGCGAAGGATCTGGGCCGAGAATGAAGATGACCGGCAGTCTCAGCCTAGAGCCAGATGCTTCACTTCGTTCAGCATGACAACTCGGCATTTGTTCAGATCATCACAGCGTTATACACGAGTGGGTTTGTTTAGGATGCGGAGCGGTCCTTGAAGCGATATCCGACGCCGCGGACCGTCTCGATGTAGTGCTTGCAGTCGCCGAGCTTCTTGCGCAGGTAGGTGATCTGCACATCCACCGCTCGATCGCTGACGACGTAGTCGCCGCCGTGCAGCGAATCGACGATCTGATAACGCGTGAAGACCAGACCCGGTCGCCTGGCCAGCGTGGCGAGGATGTTGAACTCCGACAGTGTCAGCGAGATGGGCTGGCCCTTGAGCGTGACCTCCCGTCGGGCAGGGTCGATCACCATCTCGTGAATCTTGATGACCTCGCCGTTGGTGTCCTGATCTTCCTTCTTGCGCAGGATCCGCCGAACGCGCGCCACGAGAACCTTCGAGCTGAACGGCTTGGTGATATAGTCGTCGGCCCCCAGTTCCAGCCCGGCCACAATATCGCTCTCTTCGCTCTTGGCGGTCAACATAATCACCGGGATGTGCCGGGTCTTGCTGTTGTTCTTCAGGATCTTGCAGACGTCGAGGCCGCCCAGACCGGGCAACATCAGATCGAGCACCGTCAGGGCCGGCAGCTTCGCCTTCGCCAATTCCAGCGCTTGCTCGCCCGTATCGGCTGTGACGACATCGTAGCCCTCCCGCACCAAATTCAGTGTGAGTAGCTCCTGGATGTCTTCTTCGTCGTCGACGACTAGGATCGTACCCTTTGCCATAAGCTTTCTTCCACCTGTCAGTAGCAGCTATCGTCAGCTAAGCATGCCATTGGTACTTTGACCATCCCCAGGGAACCAAAGGCGTGTTAAGACGGGATTCGAGTTTCTTTAGTTTTTCGTTAAGACCAGGGGCGGGGCGGCCTCTGGGGCCCAAAAAGCCGAGCGGCCTTGAGAAAAGCGAGCGACTTTCCCCAAGGCCGTTGCCAGTGAAGGTGTGAATCAAGCACCCCTACGTTGATTCCCTGCACTGGATATCGGCTATGAAGACGCTTCTTGTCGAGGCGCCACGAGCCGTCGGCTGACTCTGCCGTACCTGCTGCCGACGCGCCCGGCGGGCTCCGGAACGCGAACCCGTGCCGATTGAATTCATTGCCCCGTTGCGCGTTTCGCCGCCGACTGTACGCGGCCGACCGCGAAACAATTCCGAGATCTCCTCCTGAGTCAGTTGCTACTCTATCTCCGGAATATTAGCCCCCGATTAGCTGGGCATTAAAAAGCCGCTAAACTCTCCGCGATTTCCGGGGGGGGGAAGGCAGAGATTCTCGCTACTGCTTCTGCCAGATTGGCTGCCCCTGGTACCGTTCACCGATCCGATAGCGTGGGTTCGATGTGACCGCCGTGGTCATGATGTGCTCGATCCGTTGCACGACTTCCGGATGCCTATCCGCCACGTCGTTTGTTTCACCGATGTCGGCATCCAGGTTGTAGAGTTGCAGTCTGTTGCCTTGCCCCAGGCGTATTCCCTTCCACGGGCCCAGGCGTACGGCCTGGTCGTAACGCATGCGACAGTGGCCGTAGTCCCAGTAGAGATATTCGTGGGGCTGCCGCACGCGCCCGCCCCGCAGGGCAGCGACTACCGAGGTCCCATCGATTGTCTTGGGACACGATGCGCCGGCCAGCTCGGCCAGGGTGGGCAGCATATCCTGAAATGCCACGATCTCGTCGCTGACGCGCCCGGCCGGCACCGTCCCGGGCCACCGCGCGATAAAAGGCACCCGCAGGCCACCTTCGGTCAGATGGCGCTTGTACCCGCGCAGCGGGCCGCTCGTGTCGAAGTCCGCGCCCACCTCTTCGTGCCCCCCGTTGTCACTGGTGAAGATGATCAGCGTCTCCCGCGCCAAATCCAACTCCTCGATCAGATCGACGAGGCGCCCGACCGTCTCATCCAGGCGATGCACCATCGCGGCGTACTTCTTGGCCTTCGCGCTCCAGTCCCTGTCCGTATAAGGCGCCGTCGAAGGCACGGCGAAGCGATCCGGGTCCTCTTCGTCTGCGGAGAAGTGCGGCAAGGTGAACGCGGCGTAGAGGAAGAACGGCCCGTCCCGTGATTCTCTGATAAACCGCAGGGCGCGCTCGGCCATCAAGTCGTGACTGTAGTGCCGCTGCGACCGGCCGTTACCGCCCAGGTCCAGCCGCCCCTCATCGTCGTCGAGGTATTCCGGATAGTAGTAGTGCGCGTGATCCTGATTCAGATAACCAAACCACGTATCGAAGCCTTGATTGGTGGCCCGGCCCACCGTCCCGGCGTCACCCAGCGACCATTTGCCCACGCCGCCGCAGCGATAGCCCGCTTGCTTGAGGACTTCCGCGATGGTGACGTCGCTGTCTTGAAGATAGGTGTGGTAGTGCGGCACGTTGTCGCGGGCGGCCGTGTGGCCATTGTGCAGGCCCGTCATCAGTACGCAGCGCGACGGCGTACACACCGGACCGCCCGCGTAGGCCTGGGTGAAACGCAGCCCTTCGCGCGCCAGCCGGTCGATGTTCGGAGTCTTGATCCGTCGCTGGCCATAGCAGCCCAGGTCGCCATAACCCAGATCGTCGGCCAGGATCAGGACGACATTCGGCGCCTTCGCTCTTTGGCCCGCCGTGCGCCCACGGACCGGGGCACTACAGCCGGCCAGGATGCCACCGGTGACACCGGCGCCGAGCAGGGTGAGGAAGTCGCGTCGCCTCATGGCTTCGGCAACTCGCGGTATGCTTCGAAGAGCTCGTTCACGTCGGCATCCTTGTGCAGCACGAGCCGGTAGCGCAGGACCAGCGGCTCTTTCGTGGAGACCGCGACCGGTTCGCGTCCGGGCCAGGCCAGGTTCTGAGCGCTGCCTGCCTTTCGCAGAATCCACTTCCTGGGCTGCCCCGGATGGGATGGATGCACCAGGATCGCGAAGTTGGAGGGCGCATCCCCGAACGTGCCTGCGAAATTCAGCCAGTCGCCGGCCGGCACGGCGGTATTCCGCGGCGTGACCGGCCCGCTGGTATCGCTCATCTGCATATCGGCCGGCAGGACGATGCGCGTGGAGAAGCCGCCGTAGCCTTTGACGTCGTTCGAGCCGCCGATACGCAACCCGTCGACCAGCGCCCGCATCTCGATATCGAAATCGATCAGACGTGTGTCGGCCGTGGTCTCGTGCACGCGTATCGTGGTGGTTTCGTGCACGAAAGGTTCCCGCCCGTCCTTCCATTGCGACGACGTCCAATAGACGTCCGCCTTCAGTGCCGCCGCGCTTGGCTCCGGAAGAACCTGAACCTTGCGAATGTCCCAGGCGAAGTCCTGACACGCCCACATATCGCCCATGGGCCGCTCGCCCACGTACACCTGGTGCCAGGCCCAGAAGATGCCCCGATGGTGCGGATGGTCGGCGGGAAAGTCCTCCGTCAAGACCTTCCCATCCAGGCCGTACACCGGGTGACAGTAGTTGCTCCGGGCGTGCGTGCCGCTGGCCGTCGTGCGCACCTTGGTGCGGTAGAACAGGACGGGCTTGCCGCCTTCAGAGAACTGATACCCTTCGTCCGTCTTGACGATCCGCATCTGACCCACGGCCGTCGAACAAAGGCTGACCAAGGCCAGCGTGATGATAACAAAAACGGTTCCGATCTTCATCGCAACAGACTCCTCTCTTGGCCTTGTATGGTCGTTACGTCTTCGTACCGACAGATGATGCGCTTCCAGTGTCGTGACGATCGTTGCCAGAATCAAGTCCTTTTTGACGTTCCCAGAGATTCGGTGTGCACAGCACACCCCACCCGACTCGCGTAGGGTGGGCACCGCCCACCACCCCCTTGTCATCCGTGGTTGTCCGGGCTAAGATCGGAGCGTCCATAGCCACAGGTCCATTGAAAGGATGGCGGTGCCATGCGCGACATAGAACCCCTGACGCGACGCGACTTCCTCACCCTGCTCGGCGCCGGTGTCACCGGTGGCATCCTGGCCGGCTGCTCAGCGCCGGCCCGCGGGTTTGCGGCACGGCAGACGAAACCTAACATCGTCCTGATTCTCGCCGACGATCTCGGCTACGGCGACCTGGCCTGCTATGGCAACCCGAAGAACCGGACGCCGCATTTGGATCGACTGGCGCGCGAGGGCCTGCGGTTCACTGACTTCCACTCCAACGGCCCCATGTGCTCGCCCACGCGGGCCGCCTTGCTGACGGGCCAATACCAGCAGCGCTTCGGGAAGATCTTCGAGGGCCCGCTCTCGGCGCGGGAACATGCTCATACGGGCCTGCCTCTCGATGTGGTGACATTGCCTGAGACACTCAAAGCGGCCGGCTATGTGACCGGCATGTTTGGCAAATGGCACCTGGGCTACGAGTTGCCATACCTGCCGACCCGGCACGGCTTCGACGAGTTCCGCGGCCTGCTCACCGGCGACGGCGACCACCATTCGCACATCAGCCGCTCGGGCGACGAGGATTGGTGGCACGACGAGCAGATCGAGATGGAGGCCGGCTATAGTGTTGATCTGCTGACGCGGCACAGTATCGATTTTCTCACGAGACACCAGGATAGGCCGTTCTTTCTCTACCTGGCCCACCTGGCGATCCATTTCCCCTGGCAAGGTCCCGACGAGGATGGGCACCGGGTCCAGGGCCAGAGCTACTGGAACCTCTCCAAACTCGGACCCCACGAGGAGGGCCAGGTCGGACCCGTGATCAGGCAAATGGTCGAAGCATTGGACGCCAGCGTCGGTCGCGTTATGGCGGCCCTGAAACAGCTCGGCCTCGACGACAATACCTTCGTCTTCTTCGCTTCGGATAACGGGGGGTATCTCAACTATGCCGACCGCTTCGCGGGCGAGATCTCCAGCAACGGCCCGCTCCGCGGCCAGAAAGGCGACGTCTTCGAAGGAGGCCACCGCGTCCCCGCCATCGCCCGCTGGCCCGGCCGGATCGAACCGGGTACCGTGACGAGCGAAACCACCATGACCATGGACCTGCTCCCCACCTACGCCGACCTGACCGGTACGCCCACCCCCCAGGCCGTGGATGGCACGACACTTACGCCGCTGCTATTCGAAGGCAAGCCCCTGCCGAAACGCGATCTCTTCTGGCGCAAAGACAACGATTGGGCCATCCGCCGCGGCCCCTGGAAACTCGTCGGCTCCGCCGAAAAGACAGAACTCTTCAACCTAACCACCGACCTCGCCGAAACCCAAAACGTATCCGCCCAACACCCCCAACTGGTTGAGGAGCTGAGTATGTGCTTCCAGGCTTGGCAACAAGACGTGGACAGAACCAGCCCATGATCCACATCCGCCGTTTCCTCGAATTCAGAGTTCAATATCTGTATTCTTGACATGGCGACCACTTGAACAGAAAATGACGACAGAGTGCCGGGAGATTCCATGCCACAGAAACGTCTGCTACTTCTGTTGTCCGCAGTTCTGTTGCTACTTGCCACAGGCATTATTGTTTGGTGTTCGGACGAGCGGTCATCGGCAATCGGAAGCGTATTTGGCGCGGCCGGCGCTATATTGGCCGTCGTTTGGTTCTCCGCCGGACTGTACTACCAATCTCGCCAACTGGCAGAACAACGCCAACAGTTCTCAGAAAACTTCAAACAACTCCGTGAGGACAATCGAAGGAATGCGCTGCTTCTGGTCAAAGACATTCTTGTGCGTGCAGAGGAGAGGGCTTTGAAATGGAATCCGGCTCTGTGCACTCTAAATGATCTGACAGGCCATTATTTGGGCGGCACTGCTGAGTGGCCTGTCATCGTGAAGTCAACGGACACACAAGCCGTTCTCCAAGCAGGAAAGAGGTGGATTACCCTAACAGAGGGACCGGCCAAACTTCTGATGTCGGGGATCAAGAGTGCTGCAGAGGCCTATTTCCGAGCTGTTGGTGAGGAGAACATAGACTATTCAAGGAAACCCGAGGAGTTTGTGTTCATCTACGGGCAGACGCCTTGGAAGCTCCCGTTCTTCGCGGAGTACGCTGGCACTGCCGTCCTACTTGCGGAGATGATGGTAAGGATGGAGCCCGCCAGGGCGGCCATCGAGTTGGCATACTGGGCGGCCATGCTCAAAGCGGCTAGGCATGGAGACATAGGGGACATATTCCGAGAAGACAAGATAATGGAGGACATCAGAAAGCACCAAGAGGCGGGGTATCCCATGCCCGAAATCGCGAAGGACCTGCTGACATAGACGTAGTTTTGTAGCGACGGTGCTTCGGGTCAAGCCCCACGCTACAAACTTCGCTCTAACGTGCTGCTCTCACGCGGATTCAGCGCGGGGGGCGTTCAGGAGTTTGGCCTGGACTGATTCGGCGATGGTGTCGCGCAGGAACTCACTGGCGCCGAGGATCTCGATGCCGATCAACTGGCCCTGGTCGTTCAGTTCGACCGTGATGTTGGGACTCAGTTCCACGCTGCGGGCCTCGGGCCCCTCGGAGATCGTCAGATGGACAATGTCCTCTTTTTCGAAATAGACCATGTGAGGCTTATTCATGCACGAACCTTCCCGTCCGGATGCGAAACTCGATCTGCTGTCGGGTAGTCGCATGGACCGTGATAGGGGTTAGCGTATCCCCGTCGGTTTCGTAAGGGATCAACACCAATGTCGTTCCACAACGACCTACAGCGATGCGCCGGTCTGTAGCCGTGTCCATGTATCGTTCCTTCGATGACCTCAAGACTCGCTCAACCTCGTGGAGATCGAACCGTCGCAGTGCCGCCCTGTACTTCAGGTATTCGGTCCAGACAACATCCATTATACCAACATTCCCTCTCGTAGCTCCGACTGAGCGGTCATCTAGCCTGAGTATAGCCAATGCCTGGCACGCGGTCAACGAGACAAGGTAGTCGCGGGTGGCTCCAGATGCGGCCTGGCGCTCAGCGGCGAATTCCGGCGGTTTTTTTGTTGACGGCTGGGGCGGCCTTGGTATGATATTCAGTGAACTAATGCTGGGGATTCAGTATGGTGGCGAGACAGTCAGAGACTCCGGGTTTGGCGGCAAGGGCGATTGCGGATGGCCGATTTCGGATTGGGGATTCGCGGCGGGCCGGGCTGTCATCAAGCGCGCCAAACAAAGCCAATTTCGGTGTTTTCAGTGTTGAGAAAGGGCATTCGGGGGGGAGACAAAGCCAGAAAGGGTCAGCCGGGAGGGAATCGGTGCACGAAGTGCCTCACGCGCGACGCGATACGCTTCACGAGATGCGCGCGATCGCGCTGTCATCATTCGTGCAAAACGAACCCAATTTCTGGCGTGGCCAAGACCCTTCTAACCTTCGCACATTCATACGTTTACGGCAATGTGAGTCGTTTGGCCGGGCGGCAACGCAAAGCCAATCGAAGCCAATTTGCGGGGGCCGGCCGGCAGCGATGGACGGGCGGGCTCTGGTGGGGTATAACGGCCAGCGCTGCGGCTGGGGGGCGGGGGCGAAGGATCGATGGGGGCTGTGGGAGTGTTTGAGATGATCCAGCCGGAACGAATCACCGCTTTGAACGATCGCCAGGTTCGGCAGGGCCAGTACGTGCTGTACTGGATGCAGGCGGCCCAGCGGGCCCAGTGGAACCACGCCCTGGAATATGCGATCGAGCGGGCCAACGAGTTGAAACTGCCCGTGGTCGCAGCCTTTGGCCTGACGGCTGACTTCCCCGAGGCGAACCTGCGGCACTATCACTTTATGCTGCAAGGGCTTCGCGAGACGCAAGACGCACTGGCCAAGCGGGGGATTCGCCTGGCGGTCCGGGCCGAGAGCCCGGTCACGTGCATCCCGAAACTGGCGAAGCAAGCGGCTCTGGTCGTGGTCGACGAGGGCTTCCTCCGCGTGCAAAGGCACTGGCGGGCCGAGGTGGCCGAGAAGGTGGCTTGCCCAATCGAGGAGGTCGAGACGAATCTGATCGTGCCGGTCGAAGAGGCGGCCGAGAAGGAGAACTTCTCGGCCGGGACGTTCCGCCCCCGGATCAAGAAGAAGCTGGACGCCTATCTGGTCCCGCTGAAGCAGCGGAAGCTGGGCAAAAAATCGCTGGCTCTGAAACTCGATGGCCTGGATTTGACCGACATCGCAAAGGTCGCAAAGGCTTTGAAGGTCGACACTTCCGTCGGTCCCGCGCCTGGCTTTGCGGGCGGAGCCAAAGAGGCGAAACGACGCCTGCGCCACTTCATCAAGCACACACTGGAACGCTACGACACCCACCGCAACGATCCGAACGCCGATGGCGTCTCTAACCTCAGCCCCTATCTGCACTTCGGGCAGATCTCGCCGCTGCAGATCGCGTTGGAGGTCGGCGCGGCTGAGGGTCGCGGCAAAGACGCCTATCTGGAGGAGCTGATTGTCCGCCGCGAGCTGAGCTTCAATTTCGTCTACTACAACGAGCAATACGACAGCTACGACGCGCTGCCTCCCTGGGCCTTGCGGACGCTGAACTACCATGCCCGCGATAAACGCGAATACCTATATTCTTTGGAGGAATTCGAAACCGCCGCGACCCATGACCCGTACTGGAATGCAGCCCAGCAGGAAATGGTCCTGGCCGGCAAGATGCACGGCTACATGAGAATGTACTGGGGCAAGAAGATCCTGGAGTGGAGCGCGAGCCCGCAAGAGGGCTTTCGCATCGCTCTGGCGTTGAACAACAAATACGAGCTGGACGGCCGCGACCCGAACGGCTTCGCGGGCGTGGCCTGGTGCTTCGGCAAGCACGACCGGGCATGGGCCGAGCGGCCTGTGTTCGGCAAGGTGCGGTACATGAACGCGGCCGGATTGAAACGAAAATTCGACGCCGACGCCTACGTCAGCAAGATCGAGCGTCTGGCGTCCGAGTGGTAGAGAGCCCATGGCAAAACGCATCGTCATCACTGGAGCGACCGGTTTTATCGGGCGAGCCCTGTGCCGCGAGTTGCGGGGGGACCACGAGGTGGTGGCCCTGTCGCGCGATGCTCGCAGGGCCGCCGACGCCCTGGGCGGTGACGTGGCTCGGGTCGTCGAGTGGGACGCACGCACGACCAGCGGCTGGGCCCGCGAAGTGGTCGGGGCGGCGGCCGTGGTGAATTTGGCGGGCGAGAACGTCGCGAGCGGTCGCTGGAGCCGCTCGCAGAAGGAGAGCATCCGCCAGAGCCGCGTCCACAGTGCCCGAGCCATGCTTGACGCACTCGAGGCGGCCAGCGACAAGCCCGGTGTCTGGGTTCAGGCCTCGGCGATCGGCTTCTACGGGTCGCGGGTGGACGAGACGCTCGACGAAGATGCGGGGCCCGGCGACGGTTTCCTCGCGGACGTCTGCCGCCGCGTCGAGGCGGTGGCCGGCAAGAGCGACGGCCTGGGCGTCCGCGGCGTGGTCATCCGCACCGGGGTCGTGCTCGGCACCGGTGGCGGGGCGTTGCCCAAGCTGATGGCGCCGTTCCGTTTCTATCTGGGTGGCCATGTGGGCAATGGCAAGCAGTGGTTCTCCTGGATCAGTCTGCGCGACGAGATCCGGGCGATCCGTTTCCTGATCGAGAACAAGCGGGCCCGGGGTGCCTTCAACTTGACAGCCCCGGAGCCCGTGACGATGAAAGCATTTTGTCAGAGTCTGGGGCAAGTCCTCGGCCGGCCCGCCTGGCTGGCGGTGCCGAGCCCGGTCCTGCGCTTGCTGGCGGGCGAGATGGCCGAGGAAGTACTCCTGGCGGGCCAGAAAGTGGTGCCGAAACGCCTGGTTGAGGCCGGCTTCGAATTCGAGCACCGGGACGTCGGGAGCGCGTTGAAAGCGATTATTCAAGGAGAAGAGCATGAGCACGAATCTGCGTGATTACTTTGAGAACACCAAGGGGCTCGGCGTGCTGGGCACGGCCGATGCTGAGGGGAACGTCGATCTGGCGGTATACGCCCGGCCGCACGTGGTGGACGATGATACGGTGGCCTTCGTGATGGGCGACCGGACCAGCCATGCCAACGTGTCGGCCAATCCCCACGCGGCGTACCTCTTCGTCGAGGACGGGCCGGGCTACCAGGGCCAGCGGCTCCACCTGACCAAGACGCGCGAAGAGACCGATCCGGAGAAGGTCGAGGCAGTCCGGCGCGAGGGTCGCAAGGGGCGCGACTACGGCGATTCCCCGGCGTTTTTGGTGTATTTCAACGTCGACCAGACCCGCCCGGCCGTGGGAGGTTGACCGGTGCGACCAATCGCCTATGGTCTGGCTGTGGAATCTCTTCTTGTCGCGTGGGCCGGGAGTGTGGCGAGCGCGTCAGACGTTTGGGGTGCGCAGCAGGGGGTAAGATTTTCCGGTTTTTTCTTGTGACAGGGTAACTGCATAACAGCAAAGAGCTTGTGATGGGTTTGGTGATAGCGCGAGCATAAAGTCATGGAGCCGTGCTTGACAGGGCCCGATGACAGGGCTATAGTACACACTTTTCGTTTGTGAATGTGAACACAAGTACTAAGTCCCGATAAACGTTGGTATGCGATATCACAAGATCCCAGACGAAACGGTTCGCCGGTTGCCGATCTACTTGCGGGGGCTGATGGTCTCGGCCGATCAGGGCCGCGAACACATCTCCAGCAAGTCCCTGGCGGATTACGTGGGGGTTCATTCCTGGCAGATCCGCAAGGATTTCTCCTATTTCGGCGACTTCGGCACCCCGGGTGTGGGCTATCACATCGAGCGGCTGGCGCGGGAAATCAAGAAGATCCTGCGGCTGGACGTGATTCGCCGCACGGCGCTGGTGGGGGTGGGTGATCTGGGGTCGGCCCTGCTGGCCTATCCGGGGTTTCGCACGTACGGACTCGATATCGTGGCCGCCTTCGACGTGGATTCGCGGAAGGTGGGCAAGCGCATCAGTGAGGTGAAGGTCGAGAACCTCAGTGGCATCGAAACCCTCAAGGAACGTAAGATCAGTCTGGCCATCGTGGCGGTGCCCCGCGAAGCGGCGCAGCGTACCGTGGACAGCCTCGTCGCCGCCGGCGTCAAGGGGATCTTGAATTTCGCCCCGTGCAAGCTGGCGGCGCCGAAACGCGTCAAAGTCATTACGTTGGACATCGCCATGGAGCTGGCGCGTCTACCCTATTACATGCCCGCCGGGTAGCGGGCCAGAAGGAGGAAGGAGCGGTACGGTTAGCAGGACAAGAAGCGGCGTTGTGTAGAACCTCGTTGAGAACTGTTTTTGAGGCTTATGGAGCCGGGATTGTGCAATGAGTGTAAAGAAGCTGACAAAGGAAGAGTTTGCCAAGTTGGTCGAGGCGTTGATCGCAAAGGATAACGTCATTGGCGTGCAGGCCAAGGGCGACCGCTACGACTTCGCACCCCTCGAATCGGCGCAGGACTTGCGACTGGACTACGATGTGACGCTCCAGCCGCCCAAGAAGTTCTTCCTGCCGCCGAAGGAAACGCTGATGACGTTCGAGATCGGCGGGGCCTATGCCTCTCAGTACGACGATGAGACGTTCGTCCTGCTGGGCGTTCATCCCTACGACATGATCGCCATCAATCAGATGGACGCGTTGTTCCAGCAGGACAACTACGACACGCACTACATGAAGCGTCGCAACAACGCGACGATCATTGCCTGTGACGTGGTCACCCCGTCGGCCAACGTCTTCGCTTCGTCCATGAAGACCGCGGTGGTCAAAAGCGGGTTTGACATCCTGCTGACCGATATCGGCGACGGCTACGTGGCCGAGGCCGCGACGGACAAGGGCGAAGCACTGCTGGCCCAGGCCGGTGCGGCCGACCAGGCGGCGCTGACGGCCCGCGAGGCCGTCTGGGCCAAGAACAAGAAGGCCTTGAACAAGCACGAGCTGGAGTGTGACACGGCGTACCTGCCCAAGCTCCTCGATCGGGCGTATGACCATCCGGTCTGGGAGGAGTTGGCCAAGACGTGCTTCTCCTGCGGGTCCTGCAATCAGGTCTGTCCGACGTGCTACTGCTTCAACGTTCAGGACGACGTGAACTGGGACCTCAAGACGGGCCAGCGCGACCGGGCCTGGGACGGTTGCCTGCTCGACGGCTTCACCAAGGTGGCCGGCGAGCACGAGTTCCGCAATCAGCGGGCCGATCGGTTCCGGCACCGTCTGTATCGCAAGGCCAAGTATGTGCCGGCCAAGATCGGCGGCCAGATCGCCTGTGTCGGTTGTGGACGCTGCATCAATGCGTGTTTGCCGAACATTGCCAATCCGGTGGCGGTGTACAATCGCCTGATCGACGATCTTGGGATTGCCTAGCCCCGGATGCGGGAGATGATAGCGTGTATCTATATGCTTAGGAGCTTGACGAATGTGTCAGAGTGTTTCTGAAAACAAGGATATCTATCTGCCGCAACTGGCGACGGTGGTGAAGGCAAGTGACATGAACGTCACCGAGAAGTACTTGCAGCTCTCGATGGATGGCGGTCAGTTTGACTACGTGCCGGGCCAGTTCGTGGAAGTCTCGATCGCCGGGATCGGCGAGGCCCCCATCACCATCACGTCGTCGCCGACCCAGTCGGGGGGCTTCGAGTTGGTCGTTCGCAAGATCGGCAATGTGACCAACGCGGTCCACGCACTGACGCCCGGTGACAAGCTGGGGATTCGCGGGCCGCTCGGCGATGGGAAGTACCCGGCCGAAGAGGCCAAAGGCAAGAACGTGGTCTTTATCTGCGGTGGGATCGGATTGGCCCCGCAGCGGTCGTTCATCAATTACGTCCTGGACAACCGTAGCGATTACGGCGACGTGGCCATTCTGCAGGGCACCAAGTGCTACGACCAGCGGCTCTTCACCGATGAGGTTGCCGAGTGGGAAAAGCGCGACGACGTGCAGATGCTGGAGACCCTGGACGAGCCCGACGAGCGGTGGAAGGGCAACGTGGGTGTGGTCACCACGCTGGTCTCGAAGGTCAAGACCGATCTGAAATCGGCGCTGGTGCTGGTGTGCGGTCCGCCCATTATGTACAAGTTCGTGCTGATGGCCCTCGAAGAATACGATGTCCCGCACGGGAACATCTTCCTGAATCTCGAACGCAAGATGAAGTGCGGCGTGGGCAAGTGTGGGCACTGCCAGATCAACGACGTCTACTGCTGCATGGAAGGGCCCGTTTTCCGATACTCTGATTTGGCTACGATGCCGGAGGCGATTTGACCATGAGTAAACCTAAGATTGCGATATTCGATTTCGCCTGCTGCGAAGGCTGCCAGTTGCAGTTGGTGAACCTGGAAGAAGAGTTGCTCGAACTCCTGGGCGTGGCCGACGTGGTGGAATGGCGCGAGGCGATGAGTGAGAAGAGCGATGAGTACGACATCGCCATCGTGGAGGGGTCGATCACCCGTCTGGAAGACGAAGAGCGGCTCAAGATGATCCGCAGCCGGGCCAAGATCCTCATCGCTTTGGGGGCCTGTGCCACGATGGGCGGCATCAACAAGCTCAAGAACAACTTCGATTTGGATGACGTCAAGAAGTGCGTCTACGGCAAGGATGCGAAGAAGCCGCACCTGGCCACCCAGATGACCAAGGGGGCCGACGAAGTGGTGGACGTCGATTACTACGTGCACGGCTGCCCCATCGACCGGAAGGAATTCACCTACATCGTTCGATGCCTGGTGATGGGCAAGACGCCGGAGATTCCGGACTATCCGGTCTGCGTCGAGTGCAAGGCCAACGGCAATCCGTGCCTGTGGGAATACGGACAGGTCTGCCTGGGGCCGATCATTCGCGCCGGCTGTGGGGCCCGTTGCCCGTCGAACGGCTTCCGGTGCTTCGGCTGCCGGGGCTACGTCGATAATCCGAACGTCGACGCGGCCAAAGACGTTATCGAAAAGTACGGATTGAACGTGGACGACCTCAAACAGAAAATGGTTCTCTTTGGAAGCAGACAGGAGCCGACGATACATGGCTAAGACAGTGAACGTAAACGTACATCACGTGACCCGTGTCGAGGGACATGGCAACATCGTTGTCAACGCCACCGACGGTCAGATCGAAAAGGTCGAATGGCAGGTGCCCGAGGCGCCCCGCTTCTTCGAGGCGATGGTGCGCGGCCGCAGCTATGAAGACATCCAAACCATCGTGAGCCGCATCTGTGGGATCTGTTCGATTACGCACTCGCTGGCCTCCACCAAGGCGGTCGAGAACGCGATGGGAATCACGGTTTCCGAGCAGGCCGATAAGGTGCGCATCTTGATGCACTACTCCGAGCAGCTTCAGAGTCACGTGCTGCACGTGGGCTACCTGGTCTCGCCGGACCTGTTTGGGCTGCCCTCGGTGGTGCCGCTGGCCGCCAAGGCGCCGGAAGTGGTCATGGCCGTGATTCGCCTGCATCGTCTGGCGAACGAGTGGTCGGACCTGATCGCCGGCCGCACGACGCACCCGGTGACCCTCAAGCCGGGTGGCATGACGAAGTTCCCGACCGAGAAGGAACTGCGCCAGTTGCAGGAACGGCTCAAGAACTCCGTGGCCGATCTGAAGGCGGTGGCCGAAGCGGTGCTTTCGGTGGCCGACAAGATTCCCGACTTCACGCGCGAGACCGAGTACGTCTCGCTGAAGCAGGACAATCCGCCTACGTATACGTTCTATCACGGGGACATCACCTCGACCGATTACGACGGAACGGTGGCGATCAACGATTGGAAGACGGTGGCCAACGAGTACGTCAGCGACCAGTCGACGGCCAAGTGGACCAAGTGGCATCGCAGTTCCTATGCCGTCGGGGCGCTGGCCCGCTATAACAACAATGCCGAGTTGTTGTCGCCGCTGGCCAAGGACGTCGCCCAGATGCTCGGTCTGACCAAGGGCAACTGCAATCCGTACATGAACAACGTGGCCCAAATCGTGGAGTGCGTCCACGTGGTCGAGACCAGTATCGGGATGATCGACGAGTTGCTGACGACGGGCCTGAAGCCCGAGACCGTCAAGGTCAGTCCGAAGGCCGGCAAGGCCAGCGGTTGTGTGGAAGCTCCGCGTGGGATTCTGTTCCACGAGTACGAGTTCGATCGCAAGGGCAACTGCGTCGGGGCCGATATTTGTATCCCGACGAATCAGAACCACGCCAGCATCCAGGATGACTTCGAGAAACTCGTGCCGGAGATTCTGGATGAAGGCGAGGATGCGATTCGGCTGAAGATGGAGATGCTGGTTCGGTCGTACGACCCGTGTATCTCCTGTTCGACGCATATGCTGGATGTGCAGTTCGTCAGGTAATTGATAATCGATGATTGATTATTGATGATTGCGAATATCTGTCGCTGCAATAATCAATTGTCACTAATCAATAATCATTGATATGCGAAGGACGACCGTGGTGCTGGGTCTCGGCAATCCGCTGATGGCGGATGAAGGGATCGGCGTGCATCTGATCGAGCGGTTGGCGCCGTGTGCCGAACAGTGGCCCGACGTGGACTTCATCGATGCCGGCACGGGAGGCATGTCCGTGCTGTATCTGATCGAAGGCCGGCAGCAGGCGCTGTTTATCGACTGTGCCTTCATGGGGCAGGAGCCGGGCACGATCAGGCGTTTTACGCCTGACGAGGTCCGCAGCACCAAAGTCCTGGCGCATCAATCCCTGCACGACGCCGACCTTCTGCGCATCCTCTCACTGGCTGAGGAACTGGGCCAGTGTCCCGAGCGGGTCGTCATCTTCGGCATCGAGCCGCAGGTGGTCGAGCCGCGGCAGGGACTCAGTGCCGTACTGTTGGAGCAGACCGAGCACTATCTGGCGGAGATACTTTCCGAGCTGACCGCCTAGAGGCTCCGGCGCCGGCGGCCAGAGGAAAGGTCGACGTGTGGTTGACGTAGTCGTAGCCGGGGGCTATACATAGTATTGTCACCGGAGACCGAGTGGAAGGGCAAGAGCAACTCTAAGGAGTAAGCGATGGGACAGGGCAGGATTCTTATCATTGACGACGATCCTGATATCACCGAGGCGATGAGTGTGGTTCTGGAGAACAAGGGGTACA
>Ga0272443_10000890_pt1 | contig 49119 bp, 43 predicted proteins | sample SSMAcet12_FD_193581 | JGI IMG/M metagenome (GOLD analysis project Ga0272443, IMG submission 193581) | Marine sediment archaeal communities from Little Sippewissett salt marsh, Falmouth, MA, United States - SSM-Acet-12 | ecosystem: Environmental > Aquatic > Marine > Wetlands > Sediment ...
TTCTCATATGAGCCTCCTGTGAAAAGGTTTGTAAGAGTGCTTTCCTACAAATTATACCTTTTTACAACGAGGCTCAATTGATAACATAGTGACTTGCTTCCCATTTATGCAGAGTGTGACCTGCCGAGAGTTATTATAATAAAACCGGCTGGTGCACGCCGTGTTTATTGTTTGTGCTCTATTACAGCGTACACCAACCATGGGGAGCGCGACACATGTCCGCCTGTGTTGCGCAAAAATCAGGTTGGCGAAGGAGGATATACACCAACCGGAATAATTCATTATGGACAGTTAGGATCCGGGCCGTTCAGGTATAAAAATTGTATCAAATAGGTAATATCAAAAATATTTAATGTACCATCATTGTTGACATCGGCCATATCAAGCATATTGGGCGGCGGGCCGGAGAGATAGAGGTAGCTTATCAAATATGTCACATCAAAAATGTTAATGACCTGATCATCGTTAACATCGCCGCAAATTCCGGGGATGAAGAAATATTTGGTTGCATTCAGCCGCCGGTTGTACCGCCACATCGGGCAGAAATTATTGCCGGGAATATACGCGATATCGGGGAAGTTGGCGAAAACAACCGATGATTGATCGGTGGGATAAACAACATCGAGATAACCGTCTTTGTTGATGTCACCGTAAACCGCCGAATGCATCCATGCCTCCTCGTAATCGGTCGAGACCACCATCGGATAGCCGTTGACAAGTTGGGCGTTACGGTCGAAAGCCATAATACGTTCGACCATTGGCACCAAGTACAGTCCGGCTCCGCTGGTGACAGTAAACTCGGCCAGATTGTCGGCATTACAATCAACCATCAGAGGCGCCGAAAGTATCGCGCGGTCCGATGTGACCGCGAACAAACCATCGGTATTACCGCTGTCACCCAGAAACGGGGTTCCGTCAATATGCCAGGCATGAAGGTAGCCATACTCCAGATCACCATGCACCATAATATACTCAAGGGTGCTGTCACCATCGAGATCTCCGAAAACCGGGTGTCCCGATGCCAGCAGGCGAGCATCGATACCGAGATCGTGCGACCAGCCGTCTTTGAGTATCAGACCTTCGTCGTAGGCAAAAGCCCGGTAGTTATATGTTACCACGGGTGGAATAGCGAAATAACCGCTGACAATCAGTTCCAGTTTGTTGTCATTATCGATATCAACAGCCGTCATTTCCATCTGGTAATCGTACATTTCCAGGCCGTTCCATTCAACCTCTACCGAACGTACCCATGTACCGCAGGTGTCGTATTGAGACAGATCCGGACCAAAACAGTAGAACTCGTCGATACCATCACCATCGAGATCGGCCGGAAAACATTTCTCATAAATACTTGGTGGCGGGAAACCGCAAGCCCACTCGCTGCCATCGGCATTATAAACAAAATGATAACCGGTCCGCCCGCCCCCTGCACCGCCGGGGAAATAATGTATCTCATCGATACCGTCATCGTTGATATCTTTCAGGTAAACTTTGGGGACACGGTTTTCATCGCCGGGGATAAAATAAATCCATTTGTCAGGTGTCTCGGTCAAAATGACAGTGAACGGTTCTCCCTGCGACGGGAAACCGTACATCATACCACTGGCACCGATCAATACAAAATCGTCGTAATTGTCGCCGTCGAGTTTTCCGACCGCCGGAGGGATTCGGTAATCATCATAGGGTAAATCGGGAATACCGGTTGTCAGGATGTTTCCGTCGAGATCGAGGAATTTCATTCCGATTGAGGTGCCTATCAGAATTTCGTTAACACCGTCCTGATTGATATCGGCATATGTAGCAATGGGCGACAAAGTGCCGCTGAGATCGGTTGACCATCCGTCGGGTGGCGTGAACGCCGAACCGAGGGAAACAGTTATGGTATCGGCTGATACCAAACCGGCGGTTGAATAGACCGACAACCGCAGGGAGTAGTCGCCGGTTGCTAATGAGATAGTGTTCCAGTCGGCGAGTTGGTTTTCATAAATTGGAACCGAATTGGAAGCGATTTTGGTCCAGCTTGACGGATCGGTGCCGAGTCCGTATTCGACCAGTGAAGAATCAAAATTTTCACAGAAAGCAGAACCGGTAATATCGACCACACCACCTACCGACTGACCTTCAGATGGAGATTGTATCTGCGCCACCGGTCGATCGGTGACATACACTCGTATTTCATCCATATTGGTTTCGTTGACCTGAAGCCGTACTGTATATAGACCGGTGCTGTCAAACGGTAAAGTCCCCAGGATGTTTTCGGTTACAGATGCCGAGGAGGTAATCAGGGTTGTATATGTGGATGGATTATCACCGTATCCGTATTCGAGAGTATAGTTGATAAAATCGTCACCATCGGCCGAACCATATATATCGGTCGCACCGGAGACGATACTAAATTTTGGAGGTGAAGTTATAATTGCTCGCGTGTTTGGTGTGGCGGCAAGGGCGGCCGGAAGATTGACACGTCCGTAGCCGGAGTATTGATCCCATCCGGGCATATTTGCACCGGTTCCGTAGGGATCGATAAAATCATCGGCGGTCAACTGCAAAATCAGTTGGGCGGCACCGTGAGTTAATCCGGGTGACACCGCTCGCATATATCCGGCGACCGCGACAACGTATGGTCCCGACATGCTGGTTCCCGAGGCAAGATAATAGTTGGTGTCAATAATATGTACATCAGGTTCAAAATGTAAGGCGTACATGTCGGTATTGGCGGCCCGCAGTGACAAAATCGACTGACCCGGGGCGCAAAGAGTGATAGCACTGTTGTACGTTGACCAGGTGGTAATGTGGTCGTCGCTGTTGGAAGCGGCGACGGCAATTGTCGAGGAATATCCTGATGGGTAGTTGGTGCGATTGTCGCCGTCATTTCCGCCCGAAGCAATCAGAATAACACCGTGGTCGCGAGCATAATCAAGAGCCTCCTCGATTATTGGCGCCGGCCAGCTGGTACCCCAGCTCATATTAATAACATCGGCGCCGTTGTCGGCCGCATACATAATCCCCAGGGCGGCGTTTAAAACGGAGAAATCATAAAATATTTTAATCGCCATTATTTTTGCATCGGGTGTGACTCCGGCGACACCGCGATTGTTATTTGTCATGGCATTAACGATACCGGCGCAGTGTGTCCCGTGACCGTAATCATCTATCGGCGCATTGTTCCCTTTCGTGATATCGGGACCGGCAAAATTCCATCCGTAGGTGTCATCGATATAACCGTTATGGTCGTCATCGATACCGTTATCCGCAATTTCGCCGGGATTGGTCCACAAATTGTTTATTAGATCGGGATGATCTTTATCAACCCCGGTATCAATGATAGCAACAACAACCGTGTTAGTGTTGTCGGGCGGATTTTCCATTGTTTCCAGGGCATCGATATCGGCGTCGGTTGTGCCCGACATGTAAATAAGAGTATCATTATAATTGCCCTCAAGACGTAAGACATGATAATATGACTGCCCGATATTGTTCAGTGCCCACTGGTGCACGAAAAGCGAATCGTCGGGGGCGTCGTATAATTCCAGCGGATAGTTGGGATGGGCGTACTCGACAAAATCCAGATTCTCCAGTTCATCCGCCATTGTTTCCAACTGAGTGTTATTATCGGGATACAGCAGGTAAACATTTTTCAACGGATTGTTTTCGAAGCGAGCCATCGATTCGGGCAGAGCCTTCTGTTGTTGTTTTACCGCATATCTTCGATTAATAGCATCCAGCAAGGGGATATCGTTTATGATTATCCCTTGTTTATCGACTTGTCGATTTAACTGAATATCCGATTTAAACTTAACGATTATAGTTGTCGGTTCATCTGAAAATATTTCATTCCCCTCATTCGAATCCCACAAGGCGTGGATGGCCGGTGTTGTAGCCAAAAAGAAAAAAACCATCAACGCCAACACATAAGACTTTTGACACATAAGAGAAACTCCTGTGCTTAAGTAGTATATATTGATGTCAGCGTTAACAGTTTATCGGCTGTTAATATACTATAATACTGCATTTTGTCAAGTCCCTATTTTGTTTTTCGGCAAAATTATAGTTGGATTGAAGGATTTTGCCTGTTGTTCGGCAGATGAGGAGAGGCTGTCCCAAAAGTTGTGTCTGATCCTAATTTCGCTTCTTAGCGAAATTGTGATCGACACACGTGATTTGAATGTGAAGCACCGCAATTATTTAAACAGCGCCAGTTCACACCCCCGATAAATCGGGGGCAGGAACCGGCGCAACTGAACACTTGTGGGACAATCTCAGGATGTCTGCTGAGCACAACATACGGCGCTGATCAGGATTCTCTGCGGTAGGCCACCCACAATAAAAATTAAAAGACCCCGTTTCGGGAAACGGGGTCTTTATATTACAGATGTATAAACAGATTATTTCTCTATAGGCATTCGGGGGCGGGGCCGCCCAGATAGAGGAATGAAATCACATATGTAATATCGAAAATATTTACAGTACCGTCATGGTTAACATCACCCGATTCGAGCACTCTTGGCGGGGGACCGCCGAGATACAGATAGGAAATAGTGTAAGTGATATCGAAAATATTGATATTGCCGTCGTCGTTAACATCGCCGCAAGTGTATGCTTCGCCGGTGGATGTTGTCGCGATAAGGGTATCGTTGTTATCATTTAAATCGCCGGTCAATATAGTCGAGACTTTAATTTCGTACAGTTTGTTTGCATCCGAACCGACAGTCCACGGGGCAAAGTCGATTTCGACCGAATCACCGCCGTCCAGACCGGAAACAGATGTCGTATCAGCGTACACGATACTTTCATCAAGCTCGATTTCCAACGCGAGATCAAATGATGCGGCCGATGTCCGATAGTTGCGGGCGGTTACGGTGGGTGTGAATGATGTATCCGGCGCGACAAACTGCGGAATACCGACTGCCACCGGACCGACATCAGGGGTCGGGCTGCCGAGAGCGTACAATGCACCTTCCATACCGCCGACGTATATCACGCCGTCTCCGTTGATGGTTACCGATGATTCAATCCCGCCGTCGGCATCGTATGTCCATAAAATCGAACCGTCGGGATTGAAGGCATACAATGTCGAGTCGCGTGACCCGATATATATAGTACCATCACCACCGATCGTCGGTGATGCATCAACAACACCATTGGTTTTATATTTCCATAATAAGGTCGCATGACTTCCGTCGTCGCGCAGAGCATACACGCAGCTATCGTACGAACCAAAATATATCGTTCCGTCAGGACCGATACCGGGTGATGATTCGACGCCATCACCGACAACGTACAACCACTTTAATGTACCGTCGGGATGCAGGGCAAAGAAGCCGGTGTCGATGGCGACCGGATCATGCTGATGATTGGCGGCGCCGTATTGGTCAACACCGAAATATATGGTACCATCCGATCCGATAGCAGGTGAGCAATCTATCATGTGACCGTCGTAAAACTCACCGATACCGTAAACCCATTCATGGGTGAAGCCGGTATCGAGATCGTTATAACAGTACAGACGCTGGTCCTTTGAGCCGACGATAATATGCCCGGCATCGTCAAATATAGGTGATGAGAAAACGCACCAGCCAAGCTGTTCTTCCCATTTTAGATTGCCGCCGGCATCAAGGGCGACAAATTTAAAATTCAAACCGCCGAAATAAACGGAACCATCCTCGGCAATCAAAGGTGAATTCATTATCCAGTGATTAACATTGTAACTCCATCTTTCTTTGGCGTAGGTAACGGAGTCTTCAAGGGCATAGAGATGCCTGTCGAACGATCCGAAATAAATAGTGCCGTCCTGATCGATAGCGGGCGAGGAAAATATTCCTCCGCCGATTTTATAAGTCCATTTAAGCGATCCGTCGGGATTAATAGCGTAAAGGTTCGAATCGAGCTGTTTCTGATACCACCATGATGCACCGACATATATAGTACCATCAGTTCCGATTGACGGCGACGAAGCAACTCCGTCGAGAGTCGGATATTTCCATTGCAGGTTCGGTTGTCCGGGACCGGTGTACGGTGACCGACCGGTATGTTTGGTGTCGTGCCGGAACATTGGCCAGGGACTGTCCTGATTTACCTGTGCCTGCGCTCCAACTAAGGCCAGGCAGGTAACGAATAATATTCCTGTTATAAAATATTTGAACCTCATGAACTCCTCCTATGAGTATTTGAGTTTATTGGCGAATCGAGATATTTTTTATATCTGAACAACATTTATTATTTTCTAATAAAATACGCCGTTGTGCACTATTCCATTTGTTAATTGTGGCTCATATTAGCCGGTATTAACTTTCAGGCGGTTCCTTTCATTCAAAAAGTGCAATAATTCACTAATATTGTATATCATAGGGATATTTTCCGGCATCGGATCGGGATATTCGCGCTTGCCGCAATATTTTACCACTGCGTTTAATCCGACTGCCTTCGAACCGAGCGCGTCCATATTGAACCTGTCCCCGACATAAATAATCTCAGAGGATTTCAATCCGATAAGTCTGATACCTTCTTTAAATATTTTCGGGTGCGGTTTGCGCCACCCGAATTCTGATGAAAAGATGGTAAAATCAAAAAATGGTAACAGACCAAGACGCTCGAGGTCCTTTTCGTAGAACTTCCCCGGCTGTATGGTGTTTGATAATACCCCGGTTTTTATTCCGTTCGCTTTTAAATGTTTTAAAGTATGGAAGGTATCGTCTTCAACGTACATAATATCCCGCGCCGACTCGTGAAAAAACTCAACAAACATAAGTGCATATTTTTCGGGATTGTCGATTTTATATTCGGCAAGCTGGGTGGACAGGACATCGGTTATTTTCCACCCTTTCCGGTCGTCGAATGCAGAGCGGCGAAATTCTTCTTTTAAATGTTCATGGCGGGCGTTGAATTGTTCAAACGGGGGAAGAGGAAGTTTTAAATCTTTCAGACTGCTATAGGCGGCCTTTTTGGAGTTCAGGTTTATTTCGCTCCAATTCTCCTTTTCGTATTCAATCAGCGTGTATCCCAGATCGAATAAAACACCTTTGATATTTTCAAATATTTTCTTTTGCATCGTACTATTTTTTCAATACAACCATTCAACATAAACGGACTCGCCGGCGGCGATTGCGTGTTGATTCTCCTTTAAAATAATAAAACCATTGATACCTTTGACCGAAGACAACCGCCCGGAATTTTGACGTGTCACCGGATACGCGATTACTTTTCCCGGGTGTTCCTCCAGTTTGGCGCCCAAAAATCCCAGACGGGTTCCATTGAATGAGGCATTATCGGCCATAATGGCGTGCACCGAACGAGGGCGATACGGTATTGACATCATATTGGCGATAATTCTTTTGACAAAAAGATGATACCCGGTTACAACAGAGACAGGATTGCCGGGTAATCCAACCAGCCAGCTATTGTTTATTTGTGCGATTAGAACCGGTTTGCCGGGTTTAATATTGACTTTGTGAAAAAGTATCCGGCCGCGCAGTTTTTTGACAACATCGGGGATATAATCAAAATCGCCCATCGAAACACTGCCGGTTGTGATCATTATATCAAAATGTTCGGTACACTTTTTAATTATTGATTCAAGCTGTTCCATCCTGTCAGGGATAACCGTAGAAATTTTTTCTACCGGGAAGTTATTTAAAGTAAACATCGATTTCAGCACGAATGAGTTGGCGTCGTATCGCTGGCCGGTTTTAAGTTCACTGCCGGGTGCAACTATTTCTGAGCCGGTCGATAATAGTGCAATCTTTGGATGAGGGATAACGTTAATCTCGGTTAAACCAATAGAAGCCAGCACGCCGATATCGATAGCAGTCATGAAGGTTTCTTTATCGAAAATATTTTCACCTTCGCTTATGTCATCACCTCGAGGCCGGACATAATCGCCCTTTGATGTTTTATCATTTAAAATGGCAATATTATTTTCGATAGTTATGTCTTCGATTTTTATAACGGTGTCGGCGTTGGTTGGTAATGGTGCGCCGGTCATTATTTTTGCGATATGACCCGGTTTAAGAGGTTCAGGATTATTATCTCCGGCGGCAATTGTGTTTTGAATCGGGAGAGACCAGGGGGAGGTGCCCGTGAGATCGTCGTAACGCAAAGCGATTCCATCCATTATCGAGCAGTCGAAACCGGGGACATCGATTACTGATGTAATGGTCGATGCCGTACAACAACCAACCGCTTTTAATATGGGAAGTCTTACCGGCGGCAAAGAACCGACAGCGGTATCGATTTTTTTTCTGGCTTCGTCAAGCGTTATCATTTTAGTTTATTACCTCGATGCGGTCACCTTCACGAATATCGCCACCCTTGAGAACGCGACCGAAGACACCTTCGCGTGGCATGATACAATCGCCGACCGTTTCCCTGATAATGCAGTTATGATGACATTTTTTTCCAATTTGCGTGACTTTAATCTCGACCGAATTACCGATATGAACCAGCGTGCCGATTTTAATCAGGCCGAAATCAACACCGATGGTCGTAATGTTCTCGGCGAAGTCACCGGGATTTATTTCAAGGTCGGGATGTTTGAGTTTTTCAAAACTTTCAAACGGCAGGAGACTGACAGGACGATTACTCAGGCCGTGCGCATCACCATCGATGCCTTCGTTGGCGGTGATTGTTGCCTCGCGAATGTTGTGTTTTTTTATGCCTTTTTGCGGTGCAATCGAAATACGATAAACAGTGCCGAAATTTTGTCCCTTGTTCATTTTGCCCTCACTCTTTTCAATGATTCAATTTTGCGCCCCAGGCCCGGTTGTTCATTATTATCGCGCTTTATCAGTCGGCGCAGAATAATCGCTACTATGATACCACTTAAAAATCCAACAGCGACATTGGCGGTTACCGAAATACCGGCGGTAAGTACCATTACAATGAAATTTTCTTTTTGTTTTTGGTCGCGACAGACAACTGCCAACTCTAATCCACTGAAGACCAACAGGACACCGAGGATACTTAACGGAAATTCGGTCAGGATAAGCATCAACGAACTGCCGAATAACACGGCCAGTGACATTTTTGCGATACCGAGAAAAACGACACTTCCGCCGGTGCGTGCCCCGAAACGGTACTGCGCGGCGAGACCGCCGGCGCCGTGACACATCGGCATGCCGCCGAACGGGCAGGCGATTAAATTCATAAAGGCGATACTTAATGTTACTTTACGCGGCTGCAGGGCGCGATCGGGGAATAAATCTCGTGACAAAACAGCTACCGCCACGACCGAATTTAAAACGGTTAATGGCAACTGCGGGATGGTCCCGCGCCAGAAACCGGTTAAAAAGTTCGATAGTGATAAATCACGAAGCCAGGGAAATTGCCAACCGAGCGAAAGCTTGCTGAAAATCGATGGGTTTGATATAAACAATAGTACAACACCGCCTAGTAGTACAACCAGAGCGCTGGGAAATTTGCGCGAGTTCATTGTCGTCAGTATGAGCAGGAAGCAGAGAATACCGGTAAGGATCGAATCGGCTGCCAGCCAATTGCCGACACCGATTATCATGGCGGTTCCTTTCATAAGTAGTTTCAACCCGATGGCCAGCTGAATACCGCGGACGATAGCTTTGGGGATGTAGCGATGAATGACGTCTATCAGGCCGGTCAGGGCGAGAATCAATAGCACAACTCCGGCGCCGATACCGGCGGCGAGGATCGTGTTTTCGTCGAGTCCTTCGGCAATGGCGATAGCTGCGATTGACTTCATCGGCTGAACCGGAATCGGAATACCAAATATCAAACCGGAGGCGAAGTTCATTGCCCCGGCAAAGAATAATAAATGTCCGAAATTCAGGCCGGAACGACTGACCATCGCAACCGTTAACGGCAGAAATGTCCCCAGATCGCCCAAAGAGCCGGAAATCTCCTGACGGTTTAATCGAAGGTTATATTTTTCAAGCAGTTTTTTCAATTTTCTACCTGCCGCGACCAGTCGCCGCTTTTGCCGCCTGTTTTACTTTCCAGTTGGATTTTCTCAATGACGATACATTTATCGATGCTTTTACCCATATCATAAATAGTCAAGGCAGCAATACCGGCGGCAGTTAATGCTTCCATCTCGACACCGGTTTTATAATCGGATTTGGCAATCGTAGTGATTTGCACGAGCGGAGGATTATCCTGAAGTTGTATGTCGATATCAATCGAGGCTAATGGCAGGGTATGGCACAAAGGTATCAACTGATCGGTTTTCTTGGCGGCCATAATTCCGGCGATACGTGCCACCGCAAAGGCGTCTCCTTTGGCCAGCGAATTTTCTTTAAGCGCTTTTAATAGTGCATTAGAGATTATTACTCGGGCCGAAGCAACCGCAGTACGGGAGGTGGTATTTTTATCGCTGATGTTTACCATCCGGGCGGCGCCCGATTCGGTGACATGAGTTAATTTTTTATTACTCATTTTTTATACTTATCCTCCGACGCTCCGCATCATCGGGAGGGAGTCGGAAACCGATTGTAAATGTGAGAATCTCCGGAAGTCAGGTTGACTGACGATAGCTTTTACAAAATTTATTATTTCCGATTGACCGGGGCTGGTTTGCATCAATTCATTAATGCTGACCTTGTGATTACTAAACAGACAGCCGATCAGGTCACCATTTGAAGTAAGTCGAATACGATTGCACTCCCCGCAAAAATTATCACTCACGGCGGAGATAAAACCGATACGACCCGGGTATCCATTATAGGAATAGCTTTTTGCCGGACCGGGGCTGTTATCGAAATTAATCGATTTATCCAATGACATATTCAGCAATGATTTCATCTCGTTTTCGGAGAAAAATCGCTCTTTACCCCAGCGTGATTTTTGGGTCGGCATAAATTCGATAAAACGCAAATCGATACCTGTAGTTAGGGCCCAGTTGGCGAAATGAGGGACCTCATCATCGTTGATACCTCGCATCACGACGGTGTTCACCTTGACCGGCCTAAAAACGCTGCATTTGACCGCCTGCATGATACCATCATAAACCTGTTCGAACCGATTCGATCCGGTGATTTTTTCGAATTTCCATTTTTTGAGAGTATCAAGACTGATATTAAGTCGGTTTAGTCCGGCATCTATCATGTCGGATAATAGTTTCCCCAACAGCAGACCGTTGGTGGTCAAGCCGATATGCGTGATACCGTCGATTTTTGATGTTGCTCTTATTAAATCGATTATTCCTTTACGTATGGTCGGCTCGCCACCGGTAAAACGAATTTTGGTGATACCAAGGGCGGCGAAAGCTTCAATTATTTTTATCAATTGTTCATTCGACAGGAACATTGATTTATTATTTGCACTACAGGCCGAGTTGTAACAATAGCGGCAGCGCAGGTTACAGTTTTCGGTAACCGATACGCGAACATACGATATTTTACGGCCGTAATAATCGGTTAATTTTACATCGCTATTTTTAAATGTGTTCATTTATCGACTTTAACTCCCCGAATCAATTCGAGACCATGCTCCAGAACCGATTCGACCGCCTGTAAATTTTCCACCGCCCCTTTCGGTTTGCCGGGAAGATTTATAATAAGGCTGTTGTTTTTTATGCCAACCACTGCCCGGGAAATCATGGCGTGGGACGTTATCCCCATTGATACCCGCCGCATTTCTTCCTCCATCCCCGGAACCCGCCGGTCGATAATGGCCAGAGTCGCCTCGGGGGTGACATCGGTCGGTGCCAAACCGGTTCCGCCGGAGGTGATAATCAGGTTTATACCTTCGTTTATCCATTTCCCCAGAGTTGACATAATCTTTTCCTTGTTGTCAGGGGCTACACTTACCGAAACAACCTCAAAACCGGATTGTTCCAGTCTATTTTTAAGGAGGGGTGCCGTTTCGTCGGGACGTTCACCGCTGAAGGCGCGGTCGGAGCAGATAAGTATAGCACTTTTAAAACCGGGATTGTTTTTATTTTCCATTAAGTCCCATCATTGAAAATGTTTTATTAATTTTGCGCATAACCCAATCCTGCATATTAATTACGAAGTAATTATCGATAATCGCAGTCTATTATTTTTAATGAATACTAAAATAAATAGGCCAATAATCTGAAGGGACGATTCGTAATTTGTACAAATATGGATATTTTATGCCTATGTTGAATCGATATTAAACGAATGTCCGGCAAAGAAGGCGCCGCCCTTAAGCGGTGATAAACGGAGAGATAAATATGAAAACAATAGTGTCTTCTGTTTTTATGCTGTTGGCACTGGTAATCGTTTCGGGAATGGTTGTAGCCTTTTCCGATGGATCCAATTTTACCGGATCGACCGGTGCGCCGGGGGAGATGTCATGTTCCTGTCATGGGGCCGCTGATATCGGTTCCGGTTCGGCCTCAATAGATGCCCAAGGTGCTTTTATGCCGGGCGATACGATTAATGTAACCGCTCGCGTTGAAAACGCGGGTACATCCCGGTGGGGTTTTGCGGTAACGGTTTTGGATAATAACGACGAAGCAATTGGTGAAATGATTGTGACCGATCCGGTGCGAACGTTGAAGACCGAGTCAAATAACAGACAGTATATCAAACATACCGAAACCGGCACTGATTGGGGCACGGCCGACTCGACGGTGTGGCAGTTCCAGTGGGTGGCGCCTGATAACGGTGTCGAGGAGGTCACTTTTTATATGTCCGGTATGGCTTCCGACGGGAATTTTTTAACCGATGGTGACTCGTCGTATACCACGTCGCTGTTGATTAGCAGAACCGGTGTTGCAGATGATGTCGGGGGTACGCTACCGAATGGTTACGAATTGACTCAAAATTATCCTAATCCGTTTAATCCGACAACGACAATCGAGTATAATATACCTCATCGGTCGTTTGTAACGGTTACGGTATATAATGCGCGGGGTCAGAAGATCAGAACGGTTGTGCAGGATACAAAAACGGCCGGGAAACATACTGCTGTCTGGGACGGGAAAGATTATTTCGGTAATAAAGTATCATCCGGCGTTTATCTATACCAGATCCGTGCAGAAGATTTTATTGATTCCAAAAAAATGTTACTTGTGAAATAAATATGCGTGCGAATAAAATCATACCGACAGTTTGTTTGATTTTTATTTTTGTTTTACCGTCAATTTATGGCGATGTAAGTCCCTGGCCGATGTTTCGTCATGATCGCCAGCATACCGGTCGTTCGGTATACACCGGCCCGGGTGAACCGACATTGCAGTGGAGTTATCAGACCAACGATGGGGTCGCATCATCACCATCGATTGGTCCCGATGGGACCATATATGTTGGGAGCGGGTGGTACTGGTATGAAACTACAGATTCGGCGTTATATGCCTTAAATACCGACGGTAGTCTTAAATGGAAGTTCAATACCGAGGGCGGAATATTTTCCTCGCCGGCCGTCGATGATAAAGGAACCATATATTTCGGTTCCCTCGATAGTTATTTATATGCTGTCGAGGACTCGGTGACATACGGCAAACTGAAATGGAGGACCGATTTGGGCTATAGGTGTTTCGGTTCACCGGTTGTCGGTGACGATGGCACTTCGTATATTGGCGCCTTGAATTTTCGTATATATGGGATTGATTCGGCCGGCGTCATTAAATGGCTCGATATGGTTAACTATTGTGTTTTTTCCTCGGCCGCCATCGATCCCGATGGGTTGATATACTGTGGCGCAAAGGATCAGCGTTTGTATGCTCACCGAGATCTTGATACGAATTTCGAGCGAGTCTGGCAGCATGAATTCGGGACGTTTTACAGTAGTCGGCTGGTCGATACCTCACCCGCCATTGCCGACGATGGAACGATATACGTCGGCACCGATCAATATGGAGCGGCCGGAGTAATACCGAGTCCGGCCGATACTTCGTTTTGGGCGATTAATCCTGATGGTTCGCGCAAATGGGGTTTTTATATCGGTGATGGGGTAGAATCATCACCCGCTATTGGATTTGACGGTATATTATATTTCGGTTCGTACGATAGCTGTCTGTATGCAGTCAGAGATATGGGTGGTTATGGCAGGCTTCTATGGAAATATAAAACCGGCGGCCCGATTGATGCTTCACCCACAGTCGGTGGGGATGGGACAATATATATCGGTTCGCGCGATTCGGTTATGTATGCCTTTAATCCGGATGGCACTATACTATGGACATATAAAACCGGCGGCGATATTGAATCCTCGGTGACAATTGCCGGAGACGGCCGGATATATTTCGGCGGGATGGATGGTAAGATTTATGCTTTGGGTGATATCGGTGATGATGTCGGACCGATTGCTATCGATTTGCCAAATACAATATTTTCCGACACGACAATAGTACCATCGATAATGGTTCGGAATTTCAGAACGACCGTGCAGTCATTCGATGTAAGACTGATTATTTCCGAGAATGATTCGGTCGTTTATGAAGATAGCGTTTTTGTTTCCGATTTGGATGGTGGGGTTGATTCGTTAATAACTTACGGTTTGTGGTCGGTGATACCGGATAGTAGTGACCGGATATATTCGATTCAAGCTGTCACAAAATCATTCGCTGATATTAATCAATCGAATGATACTTTAATTCAGCAACTATCGGTCGGGTCGATGTATTTATGTGGTGATGCCAACGGTGATCGTGTTATCAATCTTTTTGATATAGCCTATTTGATTTATTACCTTTATCTGTCCGGGCCGCCGCCTGAGAATTTTGATGTCTGCGATGTTAACAATGACGGTGAGTTAAATATTTTTGATATATCGTTTTTAATCAGCTATTTATATCTGGGTGGTTCAGCACCGGATTGTCCTTAGGATTCTCAAATCTTTCTTATATCATGGGTGGGTGGCGCAGCGTGTTTAATATCATATATTTAAATTGGTCTAAGCCAATTATAGTCAGGCCGGTCAGGCCATATTTGTCAAATATCTTGCAATTGGGGAACTTATAGATTAAATTAATGTTTGCAATTCAAAAAGGATATAAGAATTGCGAATTGTATTTTTTGTCATTTTTGTCATTTAAAAATTCAGGAGGATAGATGCCATCTAAAAAAGACTCAAAAAATCCGACTTTAAAACAGATTGGTCTTCCAAAGGAGACACTTCTGGGCTTGTACTCCAATCTGTTAAGAACCCGGATGCTTGATGAACGTTTCCGAAAGTTGTTCCGTCAGGGACGCTTTGCCGGGACATATTTTTCCGCGGTTGGTCAGGAAGCGACAACAGTCGGCCCGACCTTTGGACTCCGCGATGAAGATATTATAGCACCGTCGCATCGTGAAATCGGGGCCAATGTTACCAAGGGCGTACCGCTGGAAAGAATCGTTGCCCAGGTTTATGCGCGGGCTAATTCCCCGGATAAGGGAAAAAGCCATCCCTGTCATTATGGTTGGCAGCCCAAAGGCGTGATTACACCGGCTTCGACACTGGCCGGTCAGACGATTGTTGGCACCGGTTGTGCGATGGGTTTTAAAATCCAGAAAAAGGATAATGTTGTGCTGGCTTTCTTTGGCGAAGGTTCCACGTCGCGCGGCGGATGGCACGAGGCGCTTAACTACGCCGGTATTCATAAACTTCCGGTTGTGTATATCTGCCAGAATAATCTCTGGGCCGAATCGGTGCCGGCGACGCTTCAGGCCGGAATCAAAGATTTTGCCGACCGAGCCAAAGCTTACGGTTTCCCCGGTGTCACTATTGATGGCAATGATGTTTTTGAGGTGCACAAAACATCGGTTAAAGCGATCGAACGGGCGCGTAAAGGTGAGGGGCCGACGTTAATAGAGTGTAAGACGTATCGGTGGTATGGTCACTCGGAAATCGATCCGGCCGATTACCGATTACAGAAAGAACTTGATGAATGGAAAAGCAAGGACCCGGTCAATCGTGCGGAAGAACTGTTGATGTCCTTGAAAGTTTTAGAAACTCAGAAGCGTGAGGCGCTGGTCGAGCAATTCACCCAGGAAATCGATGAAGCTGTTAAAATCTGCGAAAACGAACAATATGCCGAACCGGAGGAGGCATACAACGATGTGTACTCCGATCAGTTTCCCGTCATAAGGTCTGAGGAGAGGGAGGCGATGTCATGAAAAAGATTACGTTTATAGAAGGTATTACCCAGGCGCTCGATGAAGAAATGGAACGCGATAAAAGCGTGTTTATGATCGGTGAGGATATTGGGATTTACGGTGGTGTTTTTAAGGCGACGAAAGGTTTGCTTGATAAGTATGGCGAGGAGCGAGTTATCGATGCGCCGATTTCCGAAGTTTATATCGCCGGTGGTTCGGTCGGGGCGGCTATGGTTGGTATGCGGCCGGTACCGGAAATTCAGTTTGCTGATTTTATTACGCCGTCGATGGATCAAATTATACAGCAGATGGCCAAGATGCGTTATCGTACAGGTGGCCAGTGGACCTGCCCGATGACGATGCGGGTATGCTGTGGGGCCGATATTGGAGGAGGTTTGTATCATTCGCAGACCAATGAGCAGTGGTTTTTTTCGCAGCCCGGTTTGATTGTCGTGATGCCAGCAACTCCTTATGATGCAAAAGGTTTGTTGAAATCGGCCATTCGCGGTGATGACCCGGTGATTTATTTTGAACACAAGCGGTTGTATCGATGGATTAAAGAGGAGATACCGGATGAAGATTTCACGGTTCCGATAGGTAAGGCCGCCTTGCGGAACAAGGGTGATGATATTACTATTGTCAGTTATGGTTTGATGTATCATCGCGCTTTGGAGGCGGTGAAGGGATTGGAAAAGGATGGTATCTCGGTTGATTTGATCGACCTGCGGACGCTGTTGCCCTGGGATAGGGAAATGATTTTTGAGTCGGTTAAGAAAACCTCGAAAGTTGTGCTGGTGCAGGAAAGCCCGAAAACCGGCGGTGTGATGGCCGAAATATCGGCTTCCATTACCGAAGAGATGTTTGACTATCTCGATGCGCCGGTGACGCGGGTATGCGGGCTGGATGTTCCGGTGGTGCCGTTTGCGCCGCCGATGGAGCATTTCTTCCTGCCCAATGCCGAGAAGATAACAAAGGCCGTCAAAGAAGTTTTGGAATATTAAGGGAGATGTGATGGATTATAAAGTAGTCGTTCCGCCGCTGGGTGAATCGGTTGTTGAAGGTATCGTTGTAAAATGGTTGAAAAACGAGGGTGATAAGGTCAAGGCCGATGATCCGCTGGTCGAAATCATGACCGACAAAATCAATGTCGAGATACCATCGCCTTACGATGGAGTTATGAAAAAACATCTGGTTGAACTGGAGACGGTTGTTGAAATCGGTCAGGCCATTGCTGTTATGGAGGTCGAGGGGGAAGTAACCGAGGCGAAAACCTTCGATACCAAACCGTCAGGTGAGGAAAAAATTCCACAGGAGCAGGAAGCCCCCGAACCGGCGGAGGAATTTATCGACTCCGCGGCTCATCATCGCCATGAGGGTATTCATGCCGACGAAGAATCTATCGAGGGTGGTATCAAGGCGGTTAAATCATCGCCTGTCGTGCGCCGTCTGGCGCGTGAGCATTTTATCGACCTGCGCAAGGTGCATGGTACGGGACGAGACGGACGGGTCAGCAAGCAGGATGTGATAAAATATATCGATGCGCGGCACATGGTCGATGTGACGAAACCGGATTTCAAATTCCCCGATTTGGAAGAGGAAGAAGTTATTCCGGTTACCGGTGTTCGTAAGGTTATTTCGCAGCATATGGTTAATTCGGCCTTTACGATTCCGCATGTGACGACATTCGATGAGTGCGATATGACCGAGGTGATAAACTGGCGCAAGAAATATGTCGGTAAAATCGAGGAGAAACATGGGGTTAGGATTACCTTTATGCCGTTTATAGCCAAGGCGATTATTTTTGCGGCGCGGGATTTCCCATGGATTAATTCGACGCTCGAAGATGATAAACTGCATGTTAAGAAATATTTTAATATCGGTATGGCGGTCGCGCGCGATAATTCGCTAATCGTGCCGGTCATCAAACATGCCGAGCAAAAATCGCTTCTGCAAATCGCCAAAGATATGAGTGAACTGGCAAACAAAGCCAACGAAGATAAACTCGAAATGAGTGAAATTACCGGCGGGACGATTTCGATTACCAATGCCGGCGGTATGGGAGCGCTGGCCTCGACACCGATTATCGCCAAACCGCAGGTGGCGATTTTGGGCGTGCATAAGATAGTCGAGAAACCGGTGGTCCGTGACGGCGAGATTGTGATTCGTCCGATACTTAATTTCGGTTTGTCGTTCGATCATCGGGTTATCGACGGCGGATACGCTGTGCAGTTTTTACGCCGGATGATTGAATATCTCGAAGATACCGATAGCTGGATTGTTGAAGTTATTTAAACAGGAATAGGCTATGTCTGAAAAATATAAGTTAGTTGTTATCGGGGCGGGACCGGGTGGATATGTTGCTGCTATCCGTGCCGCGCAGTTGGGAATAAAAACGGCGATTGTCGAAAAAGAGTATATGGGTGGCGTCTGCCTTAACTGGGGATGTATCCCATCGAAAGCGCTGTTGTATGCAACCGAGTTGAAACGTACTATCGAAGGGGCGAAACGAATCGGGGTGACGGCCGATAATGTGAGTATTGATCTAGATAAACTTCGCAAACATAAAGATGATACGGTTAAAAGATTAACCGGCGGTGTCAAGCTGCTTTTGGATAAAGCGGGCGTGAAGATATTTAATGGTACAGCCTCGTTTGTTTCGGCTACCGAAATCGAAATTGTGAATGGTAATGATAAACAAAAAGTCGAAGGTGAGAATTTTGTTATCTCTACCGGAACGACACCGTTCGAACTGCCGATGTTAAAATTCGACGGTAAAAATATTATCGGCGCCCGTGAGGCGATTTCTGTTCCCGATGTACCCAAAGAGATGCTGGTGGTCGGGGCCGGGCCGATCGGGGTCGAGATGGCGACCGTATATCAAACACTTGGCTCGAAAGTGACTATTGTCGAGGTGCTCGATGCGGTGCTGCCGCTGCTTGATGCCGATATCTCGGCGACCTCGGAGAAGGCGCTTAAAAAGCAGGGGATGGATATTTTAATATCGTCCAAAGTTATGGACTCGAAAGTGGCCAATAATAAAGTGAAGGTCACAATCGAGACATCGAAGGGTAAGGAAGAAAAAACATTCGATAAGGTTCTGGTTGCGGCCGGGATGAAACCAAACAGCGGCGGATTGAATCTCGAAAAGTTCGGTGTTAAGCTGGATGATAAGGGATATATTGTTGTCGATAAAAAGATGCAAAGTTCGGTTAAGAATATTTATGCTATCGGTGATGTTGCCGGTGGCGTGCTTCTGGCGCATAAGGCCTCGCATGAAGGTGTGGTCGCGGCCGAATCGATTGCCGGTGGGGCCGAGACGGCTGACTGGAAAGCGGTTCCGTACGCTGTCTTTACCGATCCGGAGATTGCCGGTATTGGGATGACGGAGAAAGAGGCGCAGGCAAGCGGCCGGAAAATTAAAGTCGGTATGTTTCCGTATCGTGCGGTCGGTAAAGCGATTGCGACGCTGGCTTCGGACGGTTTCACCAAAATCATTTCGGATGCCGACAGTGATGAGATACTGGGTATTCATATCTTCGGTCCGCATGCGGGTGATATAATTTATTCCGGAACGATAATTATGGAGATGGACGGTACGGCGGAGGATTTAAGCCGTATGATGGCGGTGCATCCGACGTTATCGGAGGCGTTGATGGAAGCCGCGATGAATGTGGACAAGCGGGCGATTCATATACCGAATTAGATAATATTTTCTTGATATTATGTGCGGCGCGTGTAAATATGTGCCGCATTTTTTTTGCGTTTAATTTAAAAGTTACGGCAGTAAAAAGTAGGTCGGAATCTCCGAAGGAGTTCCGACTTTGTTAAGAATGTCGGAAGCCCTACGGGCATTCCAACCTACTTTTTCTGCTCTACTATTGAGTGCGAGTATAGTTTATTTCGGCTTTTTCTACAGCTATAAATGTTTAGTGCAATGGGTATTTTCCTGTATCCAATAATTATTTCCATAAATATCTTGACATAGTGGACAGGTATGATTATATTGCCATTACGATATCCCCACATAAACCTCACTAAAAATCCCTAAGGTCCCTCAACGACCCATTGGAGTATTGTCTATACGAATTCCTGGGAGCGCTGTAACCCGACCCTAACCGTTAGATGATAACTTAAACATGGAGGAAGCATGCCTATGGGAAGTTGACCGAGACAACGGTTTGAAAGGATAATTGACGCTCCTTGATTTCCTGACGACCGTTTCCCGTTGACTCTTTTAAATCGGTACGGTCCAAATATGGACATTTGCACTTATCCGGCTTTGAGACGTTATCGCTGCATACAACATATCACATTTCTTCTCAATCCCGGCCGATAAGAAAGAGAAGGCGGGACTATTTAGACTTTGCCAGCACATTGCCTAAACGGCCAGCAGAGATTCGCAATACGAAAAGCCCCGGTCATAAGTTTTGACCGGGGTTTAACTTATCCCATCAAGTATGGCCTTCTCACCATACTTTTAGTTGCACCAATCTTTTGGTTTAATCGCTGAGATTGCCCAAAAATCGAACATTTCTTAAAATAAACGATTGTCTGACAATGTGTTAGGTCTCGGTTAACCGCCCCGGTATTCACACGGCACTCCGCTTGCAAAATCTCTAACCGAATGCAAAAACTGAAAGGGCGGTACGTTATGAAAGTCAAATTCACACTGACGATGGACAAGGTCACCGTAGAGGGAAAAGATATCGACAGTATTATCCTTGACTGGGAATCGGATGTGGATTATAACGAGGTGCTGGCGATTTCACATAATTGGATTTCATCGCAAAATTTCCTGACCCAGCGCATGAGCGGTCTGACTCATGTCGGTGAGTCTTCTCTGACAATCGAACCGCTGGAGGACTATTAAAGCGATGGATCTGACTAATCAATTAATACAACAGGCCTCGACCCAGATGGGTGATTCCGGTAATTTCCTGACCCAGATAAGGGCGTTTATCGAAGGTCAGTTCGGAACCCCGGGTCTCATCGCGGCCGGATTGCTTCTGGCCGGTATTGTCGGGTTGATTTTGTCCAAGACACTCAAGTTATCGTTTGATATCGTTCGTTATGTTGCCGTACCGTCGGTGGCAGTGACTTTCATCGCTACTTATTTTCTGCCCTTCTCATTTGTATATATCCTGCCGGTGACAGTGGCGTTTTTCTCAATAGTACTAATCGTTAAGGGGTAGTGTAAGAGGGATTTTGTAATGTCTAAAAAGTCTAATTCGAAAAAAAGCAATAAAAAGAATACAGAAGATATACATCGGGAGCCGGTTAAGCCGGATAACGATTCGGAAGCTGTCAATCCTTTCGGTGAAGAATCAACTCTCGATGATGATAAAATATTTATCGAATGTCCCGGCGCGACGGTGTATGAACCGGGTACGAGGACGGTGATTGCGGGGGTAGAGTGGATCGATGAAAAGGATCCGAGTAAGGGGTACCGGATAGTTGATCATCAGGTTTTTGCACCGGAACATCGGAATAAAAGATTAATCAAAAAAGAACACCGCAATTCGATTCGTCGCTGTCAGGCATGCCAGGATTTAACGGTCAGGTTGATTCGTCGGGAGGGGCCGGATTTCTTTATTCCCAACCCCCGATTCCCGCATAAAAAACAGCTTAAACCGGTCGAAAAAAACTGGTAAAAGATTTCTTTTTTTCAGGCTATATCACATATAAAAAAATTCTTGTAACCTGTTGTATGTAAACAGGATACAACGCCTTTTTTCGCTTGCGAAAGGTCTTGAAATTTACTATCTTAGAATATGGATAAGATTGCTTTGCATAGTAAAAATGCGGCCTCAGACCGGGCTTCGAAAATCGGTCCCGTGATGGATCGAATTCTGGCCGGTTTTGGTTTGCTTCATAATTTAAGCGGCTGGCGAATTGTAACCGGGTGGCCCGAAATAGTCGGCGTAAAAATAGCCGAAGTATCGAAGGCTGTCAGGTTTTCCGGGGATACTGTTTTGGTCTCGGTACCCAATGACGGCTGGCGCCAGCAGTTATCGATGGAAGTCGATGAGATATTGAAAAAAATTCATGCACTTCCCGGCGGCAAGGTGGTCAAACGAATCCACTTTATTTCGTGATTGGAAAGGATAGACTTTACGATGAAAGACAGCACAACTGTAATGGAAGAAGAAAAACCGGTGAAACAATACGATGCCAAAACAATACAGGTTTTAAAGGGTCTCGAAGCGGTCCGGCGACGGCCGGCGATGTATATCGGTGATGTCGGCAAGCGAGGTTTGCACCATCTGGTGTTCGAGGTGGTTGACAACTCCATCGATGAAGCGATGGCCGGGTTCTGCGATACGATTAAGGTTGAAATGGGCACCGATGATACTATTACTGTCACCGACAATGGCCGCGGGATACCGACCGATAAGCATCCGACGCAGAAAAAGTCGGCCCTGGAAGTGGTTATGACGATGCTTCATGCCGGTGGTAAATTTGATCATTCGACCTATAAAGTATCCGGGGGGTTGCATGGTGTCGGTGTTTCGGTGGTTAATGCTCTTTCGGAGTGGTGTTGGGTTGAGGTGTGTCGAGATGGTGAAGTATATCGCCAGGAGTACGAACGAGGTAAGGCCAAGTTTGCTGTTAAAAAAATAGGTAAACGTAAACAATCCGGGACCAAAACCTGTTTCCTGGCTGATTCGGAGATTTTTTCCAATATTGATTTTAAATTCGATATCCTTGCCGGTCGTCTTCGGGAGCTGGCTTTTTTAAATCGCGGTCTAAAAATTATTCTAATCGATCATCGTGACGACAAGAAAACGGAATTTCAATATAAGGGCGGGATTGTATCATTTGCCGAGTATCTCAACGAAAACAAAAATGTCCTTTTCAAAAAGCCGATTTATTATCAGAAGGAAAAGGAAGGTGTTGATGTTGAGGTCGCTATCCAGTACAACGACGGATACAATGAAAATCTGTTTTCGTATGTCAACAATATCAATACAATCGAGGGGGGAACACATCTGACCGGATTCCGAACCGCCCTGACGCGGACGATCAATTATTATATTTCGAAAAATAATCTGATTAAAAACGGAAAGAACGGCAAGAATGGTAAGAATGGTTTGGGATTGATGGGTGAGGATGCACGCGAAGGATTAACGGCTATCATATCGGCCAAGGTGCCCAATCCGCAGTTTGAGGGGCAGACCAAAACCAAGCTGGGAAATTCGGAAGTACGCGGTATTGTCGAATCTATCACCAATGAGTTATTGGGTGATTTTTTCGAAGAGAATCCGTCGGTTGCGAAAAAGATTGCCGAAAAAATAATTTCGGCGGCGCGTTCACGCGAAGCGGCGCGTAAGGCCCGCGAATTGACTCGCCGTAAGACGGCGCTGGATCATGCCGCTCTGCCGGGTAAACTGGCGGATTGTTCGTTAACTGATCCGGAATCATGCGAGTTGTATATTGTCGAGGGTGACTCGGCGGGTGGTTCGGCCAAACAGGGGCGCGACAGACGGTTCCAGGCGATTTTGCCGCTTAAGGGAAAAATTCTTAATGTTGAGAAGGCACGTATCGATCGGGTGCTGTCCAACGATGAAATCCGGGCGCTTATTACGGCGGTCGGGACCGGTATCGGTTCCGATGAATTCGATATCGGTTCGCTTCGATATAGTAAAATTATTATCATGACCGATGCCGATGTCGATGGGGCGCATATTCGGACGTTGATCCTGACCTTTTTGTTCCGTCATATGAAGGAATTAATCTCGCAGGGGAACGTCTATATTGCCCAACCGCCTTTGTATCGTGTTTATAAAGGTAAAAAAGAGCAGTACGCCTATTCCGAAGAAGAGCGGGAACGTGCCATCGCGCAATTCGGTGGCAGCGGAGTATCGGTGCAGCGCTATAAGGGTCTCGGTGAGATGAATCCGGAGCAGTTATGGCGCACAACGATGGATCCGGAGACACGCACCCTGCTTCTGGTGACAATGGAGGATGCGGCCGAATCGGATCGTCTGTTTACGATATTGATGGGTGATGCGGTTGAGCCGCGCCGCGATTTTATCCAGGAGAATGCACGTTACGTGCGCAATCTGGATATTTGATTCGGTTACCTGTTACCGGCCGGCATTGATATATTTCAATATGTGATTGACAGATACGGTCGATTATTTTAATTATTTATTAATAAACGACGTATATAGTCTATAATAATGATAACTTTTTAAAAAAGAAGGATATAGCTATGAATGGTATCTGTCATGTGGAAATACCATGCACCGATTATGAGAAAGTGACGGAATTTTATGGGGATGTTTTCGGCTGGGAATCTCAGATAATTCCTGAGATGAACTATGCGACATTTAAAACCGGAGACGGACCCGGCGGCGGTTTTTCAAAGGAGCTTAAGGTCTCCGAATCGGGAGTTTTGTTTTATATCCAGGTTGAGGATATCGATGCTTCGCTGAAGAAGATTGAAACGGCCGGTGGTCAGATGGTTAAGGGTAAGACGCCGATCAGCCCGGAATTCGGATTTTTTGGTATATTCACCGATTCGGAAGGTAATGTTATCGGTCTTTGGGCGCAGAAGTAAGAAAAGTTTGATAATGAATTATGAGGCAGGTGTCGTTGACACCTGCCTCATAATTCAAAATAAGCGAAAATGTCGAAATAGATTGTTATTGGGGATAAATGCAAAAATCGATATCAGGCGATATCGAACTTATATCCGGCACCGCGGACCGTTTTGATATAGTTTTTGTAAACCCCCAGTTTTTTCCTTAAACCCACAATCTGGACATCGACGGCACGATCGGTCACCGGGTAATCTTCGCCCATGATGGAATTGATAATCTGGTAGCGCGAAAAGACCCAACCGCGTCGCTGCGTCAGCAGGCGGAGAATTTGAAATTCCATATTGGTCAAATCGACCGGTTGATCGTCGGCGTAAACCTCATGTTTTCCCGGCCAGATAGTCAGATTTCCGATTTTGACAAACTGTTCCTGGCTATCCTAACCGACTTCACTGCGTCGCAGGATATTCCTGATTCTGGCAATTAGGACGCGGGGACTGAACGGTTTGATGATATAATCATCGGCACCCAATTCGAGACCGACTACAATATCTGTATCCTCGCTGCGGGCGGTCAGGATAATAATCGGTATCGAATGCAAATCGGTCTTGTTTTTGACTATTCGACAAAACTGTAAACCGTCCATACCGGGAAGCATCAAATCAAGAAGGATCAGGTCGGGGAGATTCTCGTCAAGAATTTTTGTAGCCGTTTCCGCCGATAGCGCGCTGGTAACCTGATAACCTTCTTTTGTGAGGTTATATTTGATAACCTCGACAATATCCTTATCGTCCTCGACGACAAGGATTTTTTCTTTTGCCATAGCAAACTCCGTTAATAATCATCCGATAAAAAACGGTCGAACATTAATTTAGTATAAGATTTTTATTAAGATTTTGTTAACAAAGCGGGGGAGATGTAATAATAGACTCTATTTTTGCTTATTTAGCTGATTCGGATCCAGGATTATAACATTACTCTTTGGGTGCCGATTTGCTGTAGCTTTTTGAAAAATTGACACTGTCCGGCCCAAGGGAGGCGCCGGAGACAATAAACGAAACCGCCTCATTAACTGTCCAGTCGGTAAGAATGATATTTTTTTCCGGAAGTATTTCGAGAAATCCGGAGGTTGGATTGGGTGTGGTCGGGACATAAACCGCCGCCAGTTTTTCATTAGTATCTTTGTCAGTAATAATACGCATTAACAGTCCGACCGTTTTCATTTCCGGCGAGGGGTAATTGATCAGAACTATCCGGGTTGATTCATCAGGATGACGCTGGAACGATTCAATCAGTTTTTTCGAGCCGCCGTAAACCGATTTAACAAGCGGGATTTTTTTAATCAACTTTTCAAACAGGGCGATGATTTTTCGTCCAAATACTTTGGTTGCGAGCCACCCGAGAAATAAAAGGAATCCGAGGACAACGGCTATAGCGACAATATCACGAACATACGGTTTGACAATCCATATGGCTATTTCCGGTGAGACCGGCTTGATAACATGCGCCATTCTTACCGCGACAGCCTGCCCGGCATCAACAACCAGTCGAAAAATAAAACTTACAACCAGCCATGTTAACCAGATTGGAATCGCGGTCAGAAGCCCCGCGACAAGATATTTTTTTATAAACGCCCACATGGTTTAATATTATTTTTGCTTATATCATTTAAGCAAAATCAGAACAAGACAGCAACAATAAACTTGTTTTTAGATTAAATAACCCGGGGCGATAATTATTGATACGCTATAATATAGCGTAGGGCCGAAGCGGCTTCTTCGGGGGATACGGTGTTAATATATATTCCCGAGCCGATTTCGAATCCCGCCGGAATGGTGATTTTGGGTACTATAACCATATACCAGTGAAGGTAGCGGGTATCTTCATCACCGATCGGCGAGGATCGGATAATATAATTATAATCAGGATTACCTAAATGGTCATATAATCCGAATAACAGGTCCCTCAATATACCGGCAAGTTCGTTTATTTCTTCATTGGTTATCAGCACAAAGCTGGGAGTATGTTTTTTGGGATAAATCCGGCATTCATAAGGTGATCGAGAGGCGTATGGACAGAAGGCGACAAAATTATTCGTTTCGGAGATGATTCGCTCTTTTTGTCGTATTTCTTCCTCAATCATCTCACAAAAAACACACCGACCGTATGTGTCGTAATGAGCGATAGCCCGTTCCATCGGATACCGGACATGCGGGGGGACAATTGGCGTGGCGATAATCTGCGAATGGGGGTGCATCAAAGATGTCCCGGCTCGTGCACCATGATTGCGAAAAATTGTTATTAGGTTAATGTTCCCGTTTTTACTTATCTCTATTTGTCGCTGACGATATGTTATAAGAATATTGGATATTTCATCATTTTTCATTATTGCCGGATGAGCATTATGTTTCGAATGCTCAATGACAACTTCTGCTATTCCAAATCCCCCTGCGGATAAAAATGAACCCACGTTAGTGCGTGTAGCCAGACATGTGGAATCCAAAGAGGCGAATTTATTGGGAACAACCCTAACCTGCCAGTTGATTTTTGATGGCAAACAAAAAACCGGTTCCTCGGTTTGTTTTTCATTTCCATGGCAGAATGGACAGTTGGGATCATATTCCGGTCGTGTTTTTTCTTCGTTTGATTTTTGAGTAATATCGGATGGTCGGTCGTTTCGTTTGGGGGATAGTATTACCCATTCTTTGGTAGCGAGATTCTGGCGAAATTCAGATTGCTTATCCATATCTTCAAACCGTCGATTCAATTGTTAATATTTACAATATTTAAACTTGTTGCGGCAATATAAATGTTATAAGGAATTTCAGGCAAAACATATATTATTTTTTTATGGTGTATTGAGTCGTGGCGATCAGGTTTGCCAATCAGGATAATACCGGTTCGAGACTCTTGTCAAGCTCTCGACGGACAGCCGTGGCTATTTCGATTCGCGTATACGGTTTTTTAACATAGGTCCCGACTCCGAGCTGTCGCGCCTGATCGACTCTATCAGTAGCGGCATATCCGCTGACAATTATGGCTTTCTGGCCCGGATGGTTTTTAATGATTTCGCGGTAAGTATCCAATCCGTCGAAACCCGGCTCCATTATCATATCCAGCACGATTATATCAACCGAATGTTGAATCATATATCGAACGGCATCGGAGCCATTCTCGGCTGTTTTAACTTTATAACCGAGATCGGAAAGAATTTCGTAAGTAAGTTCGCGCTGTTCGGCGGAATCATCGACCACGAGAATCGATTCGGTACCGCCCTTAAATACGGTTTTTTCCTGATTTTGAGTTACGGCGGTTTTTAAAACAGGAAAATATAGAATAAACTCGGTGCCCTTTTTCAATTCGGAGAATATATCGTAATATCCTTCATGGTCTTTAACAACGCCATAAACGACCGATAAACCGAGTCCACTACCACTTATACCCATTTGTTTTTTTGAATAATACGGTTCAAAAATCCGGGCCAAGTCTTCTTTGGCGATTCCCATCCCGGTATCGCGAACTCTAAGCAGGACATAATCGCCCGGCGGGATTTGATCGTGTCCGCCAAGTAACCGCCCCAGATTGTCGGAGGTCGTTTCTACGGCCAACGAGCCTGATTCCGACATAGCATCATAGGCATTCACAATTAAGTTCATGATAACTTTATATAGATGGGGTGGGGATCCGTTTATAGCCGGAATGTTTTCGTCTAAATTAAGCCGGAAGTCAATTTCCTTGCGCTGTTTTTGAAGTTGTGCAAAGCCGGGAGAATCCAGGTATGACTTTAATACTTCATTTATATTGATCGGTTTCATCTCATAGCGGCCTCGCCGCGCCAGTGTCAGCAAATCCTGAATAACATCGGCGGCGTTTTTAGCCGCTTTTCCGATTCTTTCCACTTGAGAGCGTACCGGACTATCCTCGGGCAATTTCATCAGGATAAGTTCCGGATAACCAACCAGCGGACCGAGCATATTATTCAAATCATGGGCAACACCGCCCGCCAGAAAACCGAGCGATTCCATCCGCTGGGCGCGCCCCAGCTTTTCGCGTAATTTTTCCGCCTGTCGTTCGGCAAGTTTGCGATCGCTTATATCACGTGCGAAAGCGCAGTTGTATTCACTTCCGTTATATTCCATATAATTGATGGTTACTTCCACCGGTAGAATGCGCCCGTCCCTGGTTTGATATGCTGTTTCCATCGTAAATGAGCCGCGTTTCTTTATTTCGTTCCAATGCTGGATCCAATGCTCTCTAGGAAGATTGGAGTCGATGTCGTGGATAGTCATGGCCAGAAGCTCGTCACGCTCATAAACCAGCGACATACATGCGGCTTCATTAACATAGATAATACGAGCCTGCGAATCCATCCAAAACGCGGGATCAGCCGCGTGATCAACCGTAAACTGAGTGAATTTTAACTCCTTTTCGGCTCGTTTACGCTCGACGAGTTCCTTTTGTAACTCTTGGGTTCGTTCTTCGACTTTTTCCTCAAGCGTATCCCTGGAACGATTCAATTCCTCGAATGCATTTTGCAGAGCACTTTGCATGACGTTGAAGGCTTCGCCCAGTGATATAAAATCCTTATGCAGCAGGGGAGTTTCGATTCTCGAGACCATGTCTCCGGAACTGATTCTTGCCGAGGCAACCTCGAAAAGTTTAATCGGTTTAACTATTTTACGCGAGAGTCCAGACCCGATTATAAGCATAAAAATCAGTACAATTCCCGAACCGGTCAGGACAGTAATAATACCGGAGCGGATACGACTATTCATGACCTCTTCGGAAAATGCAATCAACATATTGCCGACATGTCTTCCTCGAGATTTGATAGTTTTGGCAACTATACACAAACCGTCGGTGTGGATAATCTCGGACGAATCGGAGATCGGGCGCACCTCCAATATTTCCTGCGGTAATGCATTATATGATCGCCTATATGTCAACTGGTCGTCTGTGGAATAGGCATAAATACCGACCACGTCTTTATCAGCAAATACACCATCAAGCATATCAGCGACAAAGACGCTATCCTGGAATTCGAGTCCCGGTGCCAGATTTTCTGAGACTACGGCGGCAACGCTGGCGGCTTTACAACCAAGGCTTCTATTAAGCATATTGCTAAGCTGTGAACTGGCGAGAATAGTAAGTGATCCCAATGATACCAATCCCAATAGCAGGACCAGAATAACTATTTGAGCTCTTATTGACAGCGATTTCATCTAAATATCAGCCCTTAACGATTTCGCACAGTTTGAGTAAATGAGCGCTAAAACGGCTTCCTTCCCGGCGTGAGGAGTCGAGGTTGACAAGGATTAATTGCCCTACGCTTTTAATTTTAACGCCGATAGACAGGCCGAGTGGTACGTAGTCGGGATTGAGTGTAAAGGAACGGACATGGTAAGTTTGAGCCAGCGAGGCCAGGTACACGGCCTTGTCGTTTCCGATACACGTGGCAATCATGAGATGATATTGGGATGTGTCCAACGTTTGCCATGCCGCCGCGATGCTGTCATATGTTACAGCATAATACTCGACGGTTACTCCGCAAACCGTCAGACCGGGATTGGCCTTGAAGTATTTTTTGATACCTCGAAGCTGTTCGTATGATTGCTCTAAAGCATGGTCATAAACAATCCATATTTTAACAGCATTTATATTGTCCGGTTCGAAATTTTCATCATAGGTAATAATTTTCAGGAATAGCGGGATTCCAAGTTCCGGTTCAATCAAACCGTTTTGATCCCCCAAAATCCCTGCGGTAATGATAATTAATGTAAGAATGTATTTTATAGCCCCGCTTATCATTTATATCTCCATTGCCGCCCAAGCAGCTAACTATCTTTCAGATAATTTTACCAATCGACACTCGTTTGCAGTTTGGCATTTATCGATCGACCGGGACGTTGGATTTTTGTTGATGGTGCATAATCATAGTTGAGTGGTACATAATATTCTTTATCGAATAAATTTTTAATCCCGAACGAGGCATCAAACATGCCGGCAATCCCTTTCCAGTTTATATTTATGTCGGTTGTCATGTTTTCCTCCAGATATGAACCATCCCCTAAGCGACGTGACCCGATGTAATTAATTTTAGCGCCAACGAGAATGCAGCCCTCGAAAAACAATTTTGTCAATCCGATATTACCCAGCCAATGCGGCGAATTGTATATATCATTGCTGTCTTCGGTGTCCTTCAATGAGACGTCCTGAAAAGTAACATTGGCAAAACCGGAGAAGCCGTAAACAGGATTGCGACGGATGGAGAACTCAATACTGTTTGATATCATTCGTCCCCGATTACGGAACTGCGAGACTTCTTCCATATAGTCGCCGCCCGGATGTGCCGGATCCGATTGGTCAATCACTGTCTGCAATATTAAGTCGGTCATCCGGGAATGATTACCGGCGATTTCGAAACTAAATCCGTACAAAAACGAATGGGTCGAAATTATTTCATAACTGGTGATTAACTCCGGTTCGAGATCCGGATTGCCGATGAAACAATAGCTGTCATCAAAAGCGAGTTCATAAAATGTAGGTGAACGATAACCACGACTGATGATTAGTTTATAAGTTCCTTGTTTGTACGGGCGATAAATCAACGCCGTTTTGGGCATTACTTTGCCGGTCGTATAGGTGTAATAATTGAAGTGCAATCCCCCGACAAACTTTATTTTCGGCGAAATAGTAAATTCATCCTGTGCATATAAATTATATATCTGGCCGTTGTCGCGGACGTTGTCGGCGGGGATGACGTTTTCCAGGATGTCCTCGCCGCTCGCATCGGTCTCGCCCGATTTATGCTCACTCCGATGGAATTTCACTTCGGTGCCTACAACGGCGGTATTATTGTTGTTTATGTCAATCGTCATCCGGGCATCGGCTCCGAAAGATTGGCTATATTCCCAGTCCTGCCATGTCGGTCCGGGAGGGTGGCCCGGGGGGGATTCTGAAGAACTGTAGTTATACAATATATAGTCACCCCAGGAATAGTAATCCCATGACAGCTGGGCTGACAGGTTTACCCGGTTCGAGAGGTCACCGTAATAACCGAGATCAATAAAATGCCGTCGCTCTTGATAATGATTCTCCGGTCGGTTAAATAGCGCCCCATAATAGCCATGAGGGATACCGTTGTTCGACTGGTTGTATCGAAAATTAAGATAATATTTTCTCCAGTTGATTCGCCCGTAGGTCATATACAATTCCATTGTATTCATTTTTTGGGCGATACCTCCGTTAAAACTTTCCGGATCAAGATAATATTGATTATATCCGTCCGGACCCAGACTCCAAAGACTGCTATCGATAGGGTTACTGAATTCCCGAAAAAAGAGGTCACTACCGTTCCGATTGAGCCAGGTCCCGGTTAGCTGTATCGACAGGTTTTTACTGAAGCGATAGAAGATATCAGTTCCTATTTTGTTTGACCGGGTATCGACAAAATACGAACTATTCATATTAATTGTGTTCTGGTTGGGCTTTTTGGTGATCAGGTTGACAATACCAAAAAAGGCGTTGCTTCTGTATAGGGAAGACGATGGGCCTTTGATAACCTCGATACGGTCGATATTTTCGATATCGACTCCGGGCATGATAATTGAATGGGTGCCACCGTACTGCTCCGAAGTCGGGTGGCCGTCAAGCAAAAGCATCACCCGGGAGTTCCAGTCCCCGAATTGTGCGATTCCCCGCACCCCTATCTGGGCGAGAGAATAGTCATCGGTGATGTAAATACCGGGGACAAGCGATAAAGCTTCGGCGATATCCCGACAGGCATAATTTTCAATCATATCCCTTGAGATGATAAATACATTGGCGGCGTTTCCTCGAGTGTTTCCTCGTGTTTGGATGCCGACAATACCACATTATCAAGCAGACTTTGAAGGTCCATCTCGGCAATATCACGGTTCTCGCCAGTTATACCTGTAGAGGGAATAAAAGCGATTAATACTACGGTCAATAAATATAAATCAATAGAGGGGGCGGTATTGCCATGATAATTGGGATTCATAATGTAGTCTCCTAGCCTTTTTAAAAACTGAATCGATGTTATGATATTATCGGAAAATCAGGAGATTAGTTTATGAATAGAACTAGTTTGTCGAATAAAATCGACCGGGCTCCACCTTTGTCCTAACATCGATTATGTTATTTTTTTAAACAGTTAGCGAAGTAAAACGGACAAAAATATCTTTGCGATTGTCAAGTTTCAGTTAAAAGCGGATACGGGTGTGATTATGATTCCGATTTCTCTCTGTCCCCTTAAGTTTTTAAAAGGAAATACCAATATTCCCTGCTAAAATAGAGTCTCTATTCAGTTGCCGAGAAACTTGTGTGGAACGAAACAACGCCTTTGGCTTTATTCTCGCCAAAAGGGAGGGTTAGAACATTTTTTTGCGGGACACCTTCGTGAGTCAATTCGAGCAGACTTCTGAACCCGAATCGTTCATAATAGTCGGGATCCCCGACAAGAATACAACCTTTGACTCCCAAGGTCTGTAAACGCGCCAGCCCTTCGTGCATTAGTGCTTTGCCAATCCCCTGTTTTTGATATTCGGGTAACACAGAAATAGGACCTAGACCGTACCAATTCTGACTACCATCGGATATGTCCACCGGTGAGATAGCCACATGGCCGACTATTTTATCATCAATTTCCGCGACCAAAGAAATTGTGAGTACATTCGCGGTCCTCAGGGCATTAACTATAAATTGTTCGGTGTGGCCGCTGATAGGGGCGGTCTCGAACGATTTTTTGGTGATATTGAAAATAGCCTGAATATCCGATTCTGTTTCATTTCGTATAATCATAAAGCTGCAATAACTTCCTGTTAGCCCAATCAGTCTAAAACGATAATATCCTGCTCGCCGCGTTTGACATCAAAGCGGTTCGGTTCCGGGTCAACATTTAATTTAATTCCCAATTCGCGGGTAATTCGCAGACCGATGCTATGAGCCACTTTCTGCAGCGTCGGATGCACGAATCGTGAATCACGAATTTCAACCATATATATTGTCGCCGGCAAATCTCCCGTAAAACGATTGGAGGTATTATATCCGATGGGAATAAAATACTGCTGCAGTTCGGGGGGAAGATGCAATTTTTCGATTGTCTGTTCTATATTTTTCAGATGCCTGTGTAATTTTTCCCTGACCGTATCCGGAAGGTTATCGATATACCATTGATTGAATCCGAGTTCGGTGGTCAATAATGGCAGACGTTGATTTATCGCCCGGTGTCTTTGAATATCACGGAAAGAGCCGTAATCCAGTTGGTATTTTATATCCAGCGTACCTATTTGCCCGACATATTTTGGAAGTCCGGTTTTAACCGGTCTTTTCTTGAAGAGTTCGTCGAATTTTTTTAATTCTTTTCTATTTATGTTATCGAAATTTATTTCCGGTTCATCGGGGCAATCAGGATCATGGTAATAGTAATATTCAGCAATCAGATCCTGATATGTTTCGGTTTCATCGGGGATATGATGGCCAAAAGAATGCGGGTGATGTTTTTGCAACGCCTTTTTTACCGCTGACGCGATATTCCTGACTTCCTCCAGCGGATGATGATTTAAAAACAGGAGTTTATCCGCGGCCTGCCGCAGATCGGTATGCCATGCAAAATTGGTCGAAGCTCCCGCCGGAAGCAGGCTTCTGGTGATATCAAATGTTCGGGCATCAATAGCCTTTAAATAAACGGACGTCTTCTCCCCCGACTCTTTCGGGTGGATTTTTTTCAGCCATTCTCTTGTCGGTTCCTGGGCATCAATATAGAATTGCCGCTGTTTTTCCTGCAGTTGTTTTCCTTTATCTGTCCCGGTCGGGTCGATAAAGGGTTGTTTGGAAAAATCGAGGTATCTTGTTGAAGACTCCTGACCCCGAAACAGAGGATTATCCTGAACCGCCTTGACGGCGGGCATTGAGACCCCTTCTATAAAAACAGTCGTATCGCCGCAATCCCCGATGGAATGATGGCCGTAGCCGACATAAAATTTCTCCATAAAATTGTCGGCTCCTTTTTCGGCCAGAACTTTCAGATGGTTTCTTAATCCACCAGTGGAGCGTGAATGCAGCGCCTGAAGCATCGCTTCGGCTTCAGCATCAATTACTGGCCCGGTATCCAGAATGATTACTTCGCCGCCGCCTTTTATATCAATGCAAGTATGTTTTAAATCAGACAGGTTTTTTGCCATCTTTCTCGCCAGTAATTATTTTTATTCGGTGATAAATATAAAATACGAAAATCTAAATGGCTATGATAAAATACGTTTTGTCCCAAATACACGATTTTAAGGCTATTGTTTAGTAAGGATGATACGTCCGCACGTATCTTTATGTTTTAATTTGCACCATCGAATCGATAATTATATATTGGCAGTTAATATATTAGAGTAGTTGGTTAGGATATAAATGGAATTGAAAGTTATCGTTTTGGGAGTCTATGCCCTGGCAATTATAATAATCGGAATTGCCGGACTCCGCAAGACGCGTTCATTTTCCGATTATTTTCTTGGCGGCGGAAAAGTCGGCGCCTGGATGACCGCTTTCACATATGGCACTGCTTATTTCTCGGCGGTATTGTTTGTCGGATTCGCCGGCAAAGTTGGCTGGGGATTCGGTCTTTCCGGGTTATGGATTGCATTGGGTAACACCCTGATTGGAGTTCTGGCGGTGTGGTGGCTGGTGGGGCCGAAAATCAAGCGGATGTCTGTTAAATACAAAGTGCATACAATCGGCGAGTTTTTCGAAAAACGATACGACAGTCCTTACCTGAAATTATTTTCCTCTATTTGCATTTTTGTTTTTTTCATACCATACTCCTCGGCTGTCTTTATCGGCTTATCATACCTGTTTCGTTCGACTTTCGGGATCGACTATACCCTGGCTCTGATCCTGATGGGTAGTTTTACGGCGTTATATCTGGTGCTGGGAGGTTACAAGTCGATTACCATGATTGATATTGTTTTTGGCATTATCATGCTTGTCGGCGTGGGGGTGCTGCTGTATAGTATAATCGATGTCGGTGAAGGATTGCCGAATATCCTCAAGGGTATGTCTGAGATAAATCCAAAATTGGTCGCGGCGGTGGGACCACCCGGCTGGTGGCCGCTTTTTAGTTTGGTGTTCTTAACAAGCGTAGCGCCTATGGCGATGCCTCAGCTTATTCAAAAATTTTATGCCATAAGCGGGGATCGGGCCATTCGTATCGGGATGATAGGTTCGACAATATTCGCATTGTTGATAACTGGCATCGGTTATTTTGCCGGAGCTACTACCAGATTTTTCCTTACTCCCGAAAACGCCCCGATGGCTTTCAGCAATGGAAAACCGGTTTTTGATGCTTTGATGCCTGAGCTTCTTACGAGAATTATTCCCGATGCTTTGTCAGTGCTGATGCTTTTGCTGATTTTGTCGGCATCGATGTCCACTCTGGCGGCTCTGGTACTGATTTCAAGTTCGGCTGTGGCCAAAGATTTTTATGCCGGTTTTGTCAAGCGGACCGCATCCGATGCTCATTTGACCGGATTGATGCGTGTTTTCAGTGTCGTTATAGTAATGCTTGCCGTAATCATTGCTTACTATCGCCCGGCATCAATAGTGAGTATTCTCGGAATCTCATGGGGTGCCATCGGCGCCGCATTCCTCGGACCGTTTATATGGGGCCTGTTTACCAAACGGGCCAGTCGGGTCGGTGCCATTGGTGCATCCGCCCTCGGTTTAGGTGTTTGTCTGGTTCTGTATGCGACAGGAACCGCCTCGCCTCAGGCGGGGACGCTGGGTATGCTGGTATCGTTGGTTTTCACGCCGATTATCAGTGCTGTCTGCCCCAATCCAAAGATAAAAACGTGAGTTGTGTATGATTTATAGATATTTCATGATAGCGGTTTTCCTGTTCACAGTGATAGTATCATCATCAGATGGCAAAGAACTTAACAAACATTGGACAGTTACATACGACGAACGTTTTCGGATAGAAACCTGGGACAATGCCATTACGCTTGATGACAGCGCTAAAAACTCAACAACCTACACCCGAACACGAACCCGGCTGGGGACTATATGGTCGCCATCACCAAACGTAACATTGGGTTTGCGGCTGACAAATGCATTCCGATACTACCTGGCACCGACCGGTCGCGATTTCAGTTTAAATGAAATATTTGTTGATCATTTGTATTTGAAACTCAAAATATTATCCCCATTACCGTTAACGTGTACTATCGGTCGTCAGGATATTATGCTGGGTGAAGGTTTTATTGTGCTGGATGGCAATCCTTTGGATGGTTCTCGGTCCGCCTATTTTAATGCGGTACGTATCGACTGGGCGATTCGACCCAATCATGAATTGATCGCATTTGCCTGCTATCAGGAAGAGACCGATGACTGGTTACCGATTATCCATGAGTCGGGTCAGGCGCTTATCGAACGACCTGAAACCGGATTTGGTTTGTACTATCGGGGTAAATGGTCGCGCAGAGATATTCAGACGTATCTGGTGTATTTAAAGCACGATAATAATAAAAATTATACTTTCGAATCGAATGTATCTACAATTGGCGGCAGAATAGTACAGCCGGTTTTTAGAAGTATCGATTTGGCCGCAGTGGTGGAAGCCGGGTATCAATTCGGGGAAAACGGTAACAATGATCACCGGGCATGGGGTGGCTACGCCTATCTGAGATATAATCCGAAATGGAAATTGCAATACTTTTTCCTGCCAGTGAATCTCACCGCCGGTATGATATATCTGTCGGGCGACAATCCTGATACCGATACACGGGAAGGATGGGACCCCGTCTTTGCGCGATGGCCGAAATGGAGCGAGGGATATATCTATACCCAGATCAAGGAAGAAACCGTGGCATGGTGGAGTAATCTGGTTTCATTTAATGTGGAGTTTTTATTTTCCCTGACGGCGGGAGCCAATCTGAAACTTACGTATCATCATCTTATCGCCCCGTACGAAGCCGGGACCTCATCCGCCTTTCCAGGCGGAGATGGAAATAGTCGAGGCGAGTTGTTTATCGGAAAACTTTCTTACAAATTCGATCAGTCATGGTCGGGACACTTATTGTGGGAATATTTCGACCCCGGAGATTTTTATTTTGATGGTGCCGACAGTTATGCATGGATGCGCGCGGAGTTGATGTACCGGTTTTAGGGCGACAACACAGGTTTATAATACAGCTTTTACAAATTAATACGGCATCCTACACCACCGGGGATGAATTTGTCCGGATATCGGGATTGTATTTCGGCAATATGTTGTGTGCAATGAGTGGGACAGATATAAGTCAGTGGCTTTAAAATATCGAATTCGTCAAACCCATGCAAACCGCCTATAAGGGCGTATGGTTCACCGAATGGTTTTACGGCTTTCAGAATATCCCCCACACCGGGATGGGCGCATCCGACAATAACAACCAGATCTTTTTCGGTCCTGATAGCCAGCGATTGCTCTATGTTTTTCAATAAACCGGTCGTGTAGAAATCTTTGCGGAGTTCCATCGATTTACCGACATAGATTACCTCGCGGGCATGTCCGATTCCTCTCAGTGGATCGGGGGCGTACACTTTTACATTCTCATTCACATCAAGAATTGACGATAGCCCCCCGGAATGGTCAAAATGAGTATGCGAGATAAATATTTCATCAATCGATGCCGGATCAACACCGAGTTTTTGCATGTTCCCCAAAAGAATCTTACCGCTTGTGCCGGTATCAAAAAGCAGGTTCAGACCATCATGATTGATAAGGCAGGAAAAACCCCAATCGGCCCGTACGCCGTCGATTTGAGATTCATTGTCGTAGAGTATTGTGATATTCATGATTCTTCGTCCCCCTGATAAAATTTCAATTATATGTTTATCCCCTTAAGTATAATATCACCCTGATTAACACCCATATCCAGGGCGATTATTCTACATTTGGTTTTCAACAGAAAGAATATGGGGCGATGGTATCCCGAAAGCGCTTCATAATTGCCCTGCCCCTTGGCGATTGTAAATTTCGATTCCTCCAACAACTTTAAAAATTCCGGGCTGCATGTATCAAGTACCGCTCCGGGCGCATCGGTGCCGGACGAGATGATGGTTGCGACCTTGTCGATTCCCGCCTCCACCGCATCTTCGTACGTCGCATCGTTTATAACCGGCGTTTCGCGGACAACGTATATTGTCGGTTTGCTGATTTGCTCGACGAGAAGACGGTCGAAGACCGTTTCACCGGCATTATCACCGATGTACAGGATTTGTTCTGATTCGGCCAGAGATTTTTTAAACGCTGTGTAATCGCAAACGGCGAACTTCCTTTGCAGGACATCCTTTAGCGTTGCATCAATATCGAACGCCTCACTCGGACCAAAATCGATAACATTTCCGGCAATGGCGACCCGGATTGCGGTAAGCAGACTGTCATCAGATTGCTCAATTATTTTTTTCATTTGAGGGTATAGCTCAAGGGCTTTTTGGGTACTTTCTTGTTTTAATTCCTTGAACGGATCCCGGTTTCCTGTTACCCGACTCACAATGCCATATATAAGCCGACCGGTTTCGGGCGGTGTGCTATCTAAAGAAATATCACTCAGCGCCCCGCCAAGTTCGTCGAGAAGACGTTTAATCAGACGATCATCATTGGTAGCCGCGCGCCCGGCTCGGAGGGCCTGATTGAAGAAGCAGGGGATACAATCGAGATATGTTTTCATCGGCTCATCCTTTCTCCGTACAGATTTTGCAATCGGCCTTATATAATAGCCAACAATTCTTTAAAATATGATGTTAAATCTGCAGGTCAATACGGATGAGACGGAAAAATCGAACGTGGTTGACTCTCGCGTTGGATTGAGGTGGTTGCATTCGAATATAAGGGTTTATTCATTAGATTTGTGTGAGGAATAAATAGAAAAGTATAAAACCGATAAGTACCAGGACCTAAAATTAAAGTGTGATTGATATTACGATAGAAGGGGCATTTTCGAGTTCATTTCAAATAGTGATTATTACTTTCCCTCGTGCATGCCCACCTTCAACATATCTGATTGATTCGGGAGCCTCATCAAGAGAGTATTCCTTGTCAATAACGGGAATAATTTTACCACCTTCCAGAAGTTCTTTTATATATGCTAAATCAACCTTGTTCACGTTCGCTATGAATGATACAGCCTTTCGGCCCTTCATCTTTGCAATTAAAGGATTGGAAATCATCGAATACAAAACGCCGGCTGTCGATGAGGAACCGCCAACTCTGACATATATGCCATTTGCCTTCAGCACTTGGAGGGTTCTGCCTATTGGCTGCGAGCCGACATTATCCAAAATCAAGTCATAGCGCTTCACATTCAGACAAAAGTCTTCTTTCGTATAATCGATTATATTGTCCGCGCCAATCGACCGAACCATCTCCGCGTTTCTCCCGCTGCATACTCCGGTTACCTGCGCTCCCAATGTCTTGGCTATCTGCACCGCAAAAGTGCCCACACCTCCCGACGCACCGTTTATCAAGATATGTTGTCCTTCCTGTAGCCGTCCATGATCTCTGAGAGCCTGTAACGCGGTCAGACCTGCAACCGGCACAGCCGCCGCCTGTTCATAAGTCAGATTTACCGGCTTTAGTGCCGCTTGGTCTTCACGAATACATGCATATTCCGCGAATCCTCCAATACCCGAACCAAAAACCTCATCACCCACCTTGAATCGATTTACATTTTTGCCAACGGCCTCAATCTGACCGGCCATGTCGGTTCCGAGTATATGGTGCCTGGGTTTCAGAAGTCCAAAGCCCATAAATCGTATCAGGAATGGCTCCCCACGTAGTATGTGCCAGTCCATTGGGTTTACCGCCGCCGCATGCACTTTCGGCAGCAATCCATTTTCATTTGGAACCGGCCTGTCAACTTCTTTCAATTCGAGAATATCCGGGGACCCGTATACAGCGCGAAAGATCGCTTTCACCACATACCTCCATTAAATCGTTATAATATTAACCACCAAATGTGATTTTTGTTCAATAGTCTATACGTATACGAATTGTCCGAAGACATACACTCTTTTTCCAAAAATTATCCTTACATTTTTTTCCTCTTATGGCGTAATGATGGTGAAGGGTAAGTTTAATAAATTCTTATATGTTTTGGTGAAATGGTGACAAGGTTGCGTTAATCCCATGACCAGCAATGCATTAACCGGTACAGGGCGGATTGTTAAGGTATGTAAAGGTGATATGCACCTTTGGGCTTATTTATAACCGCACAGAATTATCACTTTAACCAAAGGGTAAAATACACACATAAAGAAAAAGCCCCATGATCAAACATGGAGCTTCCAAGTCTATGGCGACCCCATTGTCACTTTCCCCAAACTTTCGTGGAATTCGAACTTTCGGTGAAATCCGGCTATTCTACAGCGAGTGGAACACGTTGGAGGGTAATCGATTAGTCAGTTCTATCAATGCATGCGCCTGTGATAACCCTCCAAGCTCGTATATTGAATCCATCGATCTCTGCCATCTTTGTCCTTCCAGTTCACGGTGGTTATTCGGGTTATCCGATGCGTTTCAATTCCATTCTCCTGTGTTACTACTTTAACCATTACATGCTGGGCAGAGATAATATTAGTAAAGCCAAGATTCGCCATTTCTTGCGGAGAACCGGGCATGACGTATACCCAGGTGTTATCGTTCAATTTGCGCATGAGATAAACTTGACCGTACATCTCAAAGAAATAATCCCCCAAACTACCATCATCATTGATGAAATACCCCTCGATGCCTGAGACTGTCATTGGCTGAATGTGTTTGCCCTTAAAATACATTTTATCTTCAGTAGGTACATATACACGATTGCTTTCGGTAATGGGATCGCCCGTGGTAATCGTATCTACCCAGCTGATTGCTTTCATAATCTGACCAGCATTATCAATTCCATAAGCGGTCCATTCTCCTTGAAAACTCCCGACAAGAGATTGGATTTCCTTCGAGATTTCTTTGTTTTGTTCTTCACAAAACGAGGATGTAAAATAAATACAGACAATCAGAAGAGCGATTGGTGCGGTGCGCATTAAACTTGTTTTAGACAACATAATATCTCCTTGTTCTTCCATTTATTTTAAATTTTTATAATAGCGCACAAATGTTAGAATAATGTTAAATCGATATTATAATAAGGTTGTGTATTTGGGATGTATCAAAACACTGATTGTCTCATATTAAAAGGGTAACCGGGCTATTTCGGACGGCTAATTTATTGATAGATAATGGTATATCAAAAAGCGGGGTTGACGAGACGACTTTCGCAACTGGGTGATAGAGAACATCGCGTAAAGCTTATATTTAAAAAGACTAGGAGAATATATTGAATATTATTTCTAAGGCATTATGTTTACATGAACATTTTAAATATTGGGGGACTTATGTATATCAATCTTTTCCTATTTGTAATATTTTTTGGTGTTGCGCCCATATCATTTGACGATGATGCAACTACTAAGAAAATCATATACGATCAAAAAGTCTATAAGTTATATCCAAAATTCTATTCAGAGCGTCCTAAGATTCCCTCACCATTGATAATGGATGATAACAAAGAATTAATAATAGTCATAACCTCAGAAGATAAATATACTATAATTCCCGTAACCGTTGAAAATGGCGATACTCTGGATTACTCAAGAGATTTATGGTATGGTAAGGGAAGACAATTAGATGTTGACTCGGCGGATTTCCCTACGCTATTTAGAACTGGTTTACATACAGAAAGTGAATTGGCGAAAACAAAAACCATAACTGGTAAACCCGTGGATGAAATTTCGCGGATTGCTCGGCCGGAAATGCATTCTGGAGAGGGATTTATAGGAATTGACGAGGACATAATCTCAGTTCTGATAGGCGACAACAAACTCGTTAAGCGTCTCGGAATGACACACCCTCAGATGGCCCGACCCCTGTTTCATGTATTCAATATTATCATTGCTACAAACAAAGATTCTAAACATGGAGGCATTAAGGGATTCTATTATAACAACAGAATGATAAATCTGAACTTCCACGGAGCTAAGGGATGGCAGGAGTCTATATTTAATGATGAGATATTGGGATATTGGCAATTAGAAATATGGACACTCTTAAATCAATCGGAGAAGGAATTTCTTTTAAGCAGATATGACAATCTTTCAGATAGTGCAATGAATGAGTTTATTAACAGGCTTTCTTTCATACACACCGGCGAGATGGTGCCGTTCTACATTCAACGTTATGGCTTTTACGAAGGCCACACATCTTATCGTGCCGATCCAATCGCGATATCATATATTTTTGGTTTGCGGAGGTTAGAAGAAATTGAAAGTGCATTTGAAGATTGTTTATATGACAATCTAAATAAACACTTTTTATCCAAGCCTTAATCGAATGTTTAATTAGAACTGTATGATATAAAGATTCATCTGTGTTTAATTCTGTGCGAAGTTACAGTATAAACCGGTAGCTGGAATATATTATCTTGTTATAATACATGCCTAATAATGAGTCAATTTATATTGGTGGGGGGGGTAACGTCTTACAAAAACAAAGCGGCGCCTACAAGACGACTTTCGCAACTGGATTATCGGAAATACGGCAGCATAAGTCTAAGCCGTATGCAAGATTATAGTGCAAAACTAAAAGATTGATTGCGTAAATAGATTACTTTCCGACCAGTATTAGACAACGATAGACTTCTTTGCCGTATCGGCTCATACGGAGAAACTCCGATTTTTCGATTTGTAAATGTCGGGCGCGCGCCTGATTTTTTTTGTATGAGGCCAGGTCAGGATCATGAATATAAACATTATTCTCATCAAATCCAGTTACCACCACCCAATGTGGGACACGATCCCCGGTAAGGCGATACGTACTTATCATAGCAATGGGAATCAAGCCGCGATGGATTGCCGAAACGATTTCATCGATGCCGTACTCATAAGTGACATTACTTACACCGACCCTGTGTGCCTTGCGCTTCATATCGTTATGAAGAATTTTCATGATCTCGCGTTTTTTTTGACTCCGAACCGATTTTAACATCGGTGTCCGTTCCAATGAATTTACCAGGCGACAACTCAATCCTCTCGTTACGGCCGAGTGAGCCATCCCGTAACCATCGGTACCGCTATAGCCGGAAGCCATAAATATCAATGTTGCTTCTTTCCAGAGTGTCATTTCGAGTGCCCGATTAAGCTCGATCTGAGGAAGAAAATATTTCAATGCCATCATCATACAGGCCGGGCCGCAGGTAAAATCGAGAGTCTGAGAACGATATGGAACATTCAGACGGATTTTTGCGGGCAATATCGGGATTATTTCCTTCGACATTTTAAAACCGGAAAATCCGGGTCCATAATAATCGGGCAAAGTACGCATGATGACGTATCCATTATTTTCGTAGAAATGCAGTGCCGGTTTATTCTCCTGATAAACTTCGAGGGAGATTTTACGACACCCGCGCCTCGCCGCCTCCAATTCGCATTCTTTAAGCAGACGGGTGCCGTATCCTTTACGCTGATATGCGGGATCTACAGCGATATTATATAAGCGGGCCCCCTGATGCGATTTTCGCCAGAGAATGTAGGCGGCGCCGATAATAGTGCGATTGTTCTCGATAATAAAAACCGACGCTCGCGATCGTGTTAAAAGATATTCGACCTGGTCTTTCGTAAATCGATCGCTATCGAAGGCAGCCGTTTCCAATTGGAAAAGGTTCGATACATCGAACTCGGTAGCCAGACGAATTTTATCGCGACGCGGCATTATTACGCTCTTTTCATCGAAATGTTTATACTTCGGAGGGCGGAATTCCCACTCTTCGAAGTGTCTTAAAAATATCAAACAGTCATCCAAAATATGTTAGCGATGTTCTTCCTGATAGTAATTACCGCGCGAATTATTCTGTCGTCTTCCGACCGGGATCTCAAAACTTTCATCGCATTCCTCGCAATAAATATAGACAAAATCGTCATCATAATCTTCCAGCTGGATATTGCGACTGCCGCACTGCGGGCATCTTTTTGGTTTCTTAGGCTCGTTCATGTGATTGCCTCATGTAATTAATGGTCTAACGTTTTTTTTTGAATTATTATTTTTCGATTTCTACAGGTTCCCGAGATTTGATATTTCCGCGAACCGCGCACAAAGTTACCACCTTCGGAATCGGCTTAATGAAATTTTGACGAAGAGACCAGGTATAGGCGCCCTGGTTCGGTATTAATAGGATATCACCTGATTTTATATCTTTTCCGAAATAGTTGTACCCCCAGATATCGTGCGGCGTACACAGTGAACCGGCCACCAGGCATTCGTGCTCATCAAGACTCGGGCGGGTCAGGTTTATAACAGGGAAATAATCAATCTCGAATCGTTCCCAACCGACCGCATTGGTACCGCCATCGGTGATAACTACATCATCCGCCTTGTGATCGATAACTTTAAGTAATATATGCATGGCGCTGTTACATATCCATCGACCCGGTTCGAGATAAACCGTATAGTGCATGTCGTCCGGTATTTGCTCTTTAAGCGTTTCGGAAATACGTCGCGCAAAGTCGTCGATAGATTCAGCCGGCCATTTATAATGCTTTTTATCGGATATGCGGCCGTTGAATATTTTCTCGCGAACGATACCGTCAACTGTTGCCGCCGATTGTAACCATTCGCCTTCTTCGGGCCAGTAGCCGCCACCGATATCGATAAATTTTATTCGCTCTCTCTGTTCGGCGGTTAGCAGGCGAAGTGTTGAGGCGAGCCGGGATATACACTCGGTATGATTATCGGCATTCATGTTCCAGCTGAGGTGGAACTGTATTCCCTGCAGATTGATATTACGGCGTAAGGCGGACTCAGTAATAAACCTCGGGAGGTCATTCATCGGGATTCCGAATTTGCGCCAGATACCTTTATCATCCGGACTAATTCGTACCCCGGCGCGAATGATATCCCCGCTTATATTGGCCAGCCGCTGTAATTTTTCCATTTCATTAAAACTATCAATCAAAATGGTGACTTTTTCATAATTCCTGATGGCCGTTGTCAACTCTTCGAGCAGTTTGCCGGGCCCGCTGAATATTATATTATCAACCCCGCTGTCAAGAGCCTGTTTCAGCTCGACACCGCTGGAGACATCAAGCCCGAATCCTTCGTTTACGAGGGTGGAAATTATATCGGGATGGTTATTACTCTTTAAGGCATAAAATATTTTTATATTGGATAAATATTTAGCGAATGTACTATGGAATCGATTGGCATGTTCCTTCAGTGATTCGGAGTCAAAAATATACAAAGGTGACCCAAACCGCTCGGCGCATTTTAAAAATAGCTGACGATGATCTTGAAAGCGCCGAACGAATTTATGCAGTTCCGCCTTTTCAAGCCGCGGAGTCTGTTTTACGAACAGTTGTACTATCCGGCTGAATACTCTCGGTAAAATCGCTGCCATCGTAAGGCTCCATTTTTATTTGTATTTTTGAACGAATCTCCCGGCTTTGCTTTTCGATGTCACTGTTTGCATCGGTTTCGAAAATAACATGACCCAAATGCCATGTTTCATAATCCTCGGGCGGTAGATTAATGATGTCTCCGCGGGATCGCTTAAGCATAATTTCTCTAATACGCTGGTCTTTATCCAGATTGCCTGTATCGATTTTAACCAACTTACCTTCCATGGGTGCGAACAGTCTCAGTCCGACCATGTATCTCCATTTATATTCGGGAGGTATATAAATAGTCTTTCCTTCAGAAAAATCGAGCGCCAGACCTATCATGTCAAGTCCGCATGATTGTTTTATTGTCGGCGGCAGGCAATCACCTCCGATACGTGGTGTCAGCTCCAGAAAAACGACTTCATCCTTGGCGATAACAAAATCAATCATACAGATCGCGCGATTGATACCAAGCGCCAAAGCGGCCTCTTTTAACATCTCGGTCAATTGACTGCGATTGATCCATTCGGGAAGTCGGGCCGGGATTATATATTCGGTAGTCGTCCCGAAAGGGAGATCTTTATCAAGAATCTTTTTGGCTATACGGATAATAGTTGCAGTATTATTATTGATAATAAAATCGCAGCTATACTCGCGGCCAAAAATAAACTCTTCGGCCAATATCGGCGTTTCCGATTCAGATTCTATACCTTCTTCCTTCGGGCGGCGGTACATTGGGAGGTTTTCTCTTATTTTCAAACCGTTTTTTACCGCGCGGTAGGCGTTAAATACTTCATATATGTCATTACATTGAAACGTCAATTCGCTGCCGCTCCCGGTCAGCGGCTTTAGCACGATAGGATGCTCCAGTTCTCTTACGAACCGGATCGTATCGAACTCCGATTCCACAAGTTCGAATTGCGGACACCTGACGCCGTACTCTGCCCAGGTTTGCTTTGAAAGATACTTAGAGCGACATAATGCAATCGATTTCGCTGATGGGAACGGTAATGAAAAAAATGTCGCGATATTAGCCGCAAGTTCGAGATATTCGCAGTCGAAACAGGTTATACCCGAAATATCGATTTTCCATTGGCGGCAATGATGAATAATCAGTCTGACGACCGTATCATAATGGCTGAGATCACAAACCAATTCGGAGCGATCATCCGGTTTGTTCTCCATGCTTTTACTTTGTGTAGCCGAGTCGGTTACAAACAAGGCGCGGTTATGATAATTGAAATGGATATATGATATGTAATCAGGAGTAGTCCCGATTACGAGAATACGTTTGTCAGACACGATTTTCACTCCAGGCTGCGAAACCTATTTGCGGTTGTTCGATCAGTCCATTAATTATTCTTTCGCGAATGGTAGTTGCTTTACCCTGACCGGTTAATAAGTACAACGGTCGAGGAGTCAGATGAAAAAGTGTTTTCCAGTTAAAATCACCGCAAAGGAAATCGACTTTATCGAAATGTTGCTCGCAGGCGAATTTCATGTGGTGCATATTGATAAATTTCGCGATTCCCGGAAATTCGAGATTGGTCCCGCCCGCCAGAAGTGTGTAAGTGCCATTATAAATACACCCCATATCGATAGCTGCGATTTTACCCTCGATACGTACTGTCACCAGTCGGATATATTTTCGCTCAACGAGCAGTTCGAGCAGGTCACGGAAACTGGCTATAAAACGGGCATCGCTGAAATACGATAATTCGCCGTAACGTTGAAGATTCATCGATACCATTGTTTCGAAATCGGGCTTATGGTTGATAACAATTTCATGGCTACGCGATTCAAAAGTCTCCAACTCATGCAATAAACGTTTACGGGATTTTCCTGAGAAAGCGGCGTAGTAGTTACTAATATCATAATCATATACGGGGGGCAGGAAATAATATCCGATTTCATCGATAGTACTCTGCGAACCCATCATCGACTCGGTTGGCTGAATGTATCGCAAATAATATGTTCCGGGAACGCGGATTAGCAGTGCCTTGAACGTAGCAATGTCATTAATGGCCAGATGATTCTGCTCCAGCCATGTTTTACCTTCCCACGTTTCACCGGGGAAATACATATATGAACTGGTTTCCTCATTCCAGCTTAGGGGAAGAAAGCCGGATATATTGCCTTTATCATCGGCAACTATGAAGCGGGTGCGATGACGATAATGACGCTGAAAACAATCGCGCACTTCCCACAGGTTTGAAATTTGGTCTTTGGGAATAAGCCGCTCCCACAAGTCGCGGCATTCGTTTATATCGGTCACGCTGTATATATGTCTCATAATCAGGCCCTCAGGTTTACCTGGGTGGTGCAGCGCGAACCTCCGAAAAATTCCATCGCGAATTTTTCGACAATTTTGGGATCGTAGGGTTTACAACTGAAAACATCAAGATAGGTCGCATTGGTCGCGTTGGCGAAATGTGCCGAAATAAGCGATGTCTCGATAAGCTGGGTCATGGAAAATCCGGCGACGCGTTCATCCTCGCCGAAGTTAACCACAACTGTTTCTCCGAAGCGCTTCATTTCGATTACCTCGCACAACTCACGAACAAAACGTTTGATTTCGTTGGCGTCGCGGATGGTTTCGGGATTGCAGTCATAAATATCGAAACTACTCGCTAAACCCCATGCACCCTGGATATCCGCAACGCTGTACCTCTCCAATTCAGGATGATCTTTTAATACGTCAACGGCTCCTTTCGCGGCCGAGCCGGCACTAAACTTTGTTTTTACCTTATTCATTTTTTGCATCTCCACATGCATTATTGGTTACAGGTGTATATCTGCTTCTTCCGTATGGCGGGATCGCAGATATACACCCGACTTTTTCACTAACGTTCAACCTTTTTGGGTATTATGACGGCGTCGATTATGTGTATTACGCCATTACTGCACTCGATTTCTTCATCGATAATGGTTGCGTTTTCGATTTGGACCGATTCTTCAGTCGCCACAACAGATATTTCTTCGCCGCCGGCAGTTTGTACCGTTCTTTTTTCTTCATCAGCGAAGACAATTACTTTCCCCTCGACAATATGCCGCAGGAGTGTCGTTTTTACGAATTTGTCGCTGTATTCCATTCGTTCGAGTTCTTTATCCGG